>AP72_2010_repI_A100DRAFT_1000066_pt1 | contig 17926 bp, 10 predicted proteins | sample AmaPasrepliIA100_FD_9193 | JGI IMG/M metagenome (IMG submission 9193)
TCCGAGGCAGGCGTGATCTCCCGCATCGTGGCTTGCTCGGGGGACATGTATTGGAAAGTCCCCTTCTGCCCCGTCACGGATTTAGAGCCCGCCAGATGCACGACGCCGAAGTCGATGATCTTTGCGCTGTCGTCTTCCATCACCAGGATGTTGCTCGGCTTGAGATCCCGGTGCACCAGTCCCCGTTGGTGCGCGGCATGCAGTCCCCGGCACACGTGGGTTGCAATCTCTACGACTCGTTCCACAGTGAGACGCGCACTGGCATCAGAGATCAGGTCGGCAAGGGTAGTGCCGCGCAACAGCGGCATTACAAAAAATGGCTTCTTGACTCCGTTTTCCTCGATGACGTCTACGTCGCGAACCTCGACGATATTCGGGTGAGAAATCTCCGCCAGAGCACGCCATTCCTTCGTGAACAAGTCGACCGCGATTGGGTCGGACATATCCTTCATCAACTTGATGGCGACTGAACTGCCGGTTTTGACGTCGATGGCCCTCCATACGACACCCATCCCGCCTTCACCGAGTTGTCCTTGAAGTTCGTAACGCCCCGCTATGAGAGAAGAGGACATAAGTATGTTTTGCCCCGCGGAATATCCGCGACCTGGATTCTCTACAACTTTGGGGAAGAATTGGGTCGATCCGTTTCAGTGATCCTGGGACGGCTCGGCCGACTGATCACTGGTCGTCGGAGCCCGCCGGAAAGGCCATTTGGGGGTACTCCGAGCATCAACACTATACACCGACCCGGCCAAGATCACCATAGGCCAGCGCAAGAACAGGCAAAGCAGAATGTCGTTCAGAATCACGGAGAGATAAATTTCNTCTAATNCTAATAAATCNTTTGTTTTCATGATGCTACGATCTTGCGCTCCAGCTGGCATACGGTGTGAGTTCGTCAATTCAGAAAGGGTACGACGGTTGATAAAGCGCTTAACTTCCTATAGATTCTGCTTTCATTCGCAGTCCACGATTCTCAGGAGGGAAGCATGAGGGCAGGCATTCTCTTGTTTGCGTTTGTTGCGATCGGATCAGGTATGGTCGCCGCACAGTCAAGCTACGACTTGAAGTCTCCGGATGGACGGATCGAGGTTCGAATTCGTACCGCAGGCCAGATCCGCTACGACGTCGTCTTGCGTGGCACAGCTTTGCTAGAGAATGCTTCGTTGTCGCTCGATGTGGAACATAAGAAGCTCGGCGTTGATCCTAAGGTAGTGAATGCGAAACAGCGAAGCTCCGATGAAATGGTCGAGCCTGTTGTCCGTCAGAAGTTCGCCAAAATTCGCGATCACTACAACGAACTCAAGGTTACATTCGATGGCAACTACGCAGTAACGTTTCGCGCGTACAACGAAGGTGTTGCGTATCGGTTCGAAACGTCTCTAGCTGATAAACAGGTGAAGGTTTATGGTGAGCAGGCGGACTTCAACTTCGCGAGTAATTTCGTTGTTTACTACCCTCAGGAGGACAGTTTCTATTCGCACAATGAACGCAAGTATCTTCCGCAACATTTGAGCGAGATTGCCCCGCAATACCTCGCTACGTTGCCAGCGGTTGTCGATGCCGGACGCAGTGGTGCCAAGCTAGCGATTGCAGAATCAGACCTGAACGACTATCCCGGCCTATGGCTGACTGGGGCTGCGCCAGAATTTTCTTTACGCGGTACTTTTCCGCCATACCCACTGAAAGAGCAGCAGACCAGCGACCGCGATTACAAAGTGATCGAGGCCGCGGATTACATCGCCGTCACTTCGGGAACGCGCACTTTTCCCTGGCGAGTGCTCGGAATCGTCGATCACGATGGCGATTTGATCACAAATCAACTCGTGTATTTGCTCGAGAGTCCTTCCAAGTTGCAGGACACTTCCTGGATTCATCCCGGCAAAGTTGCATGGGACTGGTGGAATGACTGGAATATTTACGGAGTGGATTTTCAGGCCGGCATCAATACAAAAACTTACGAATACTATGTTGATTTTGCGGCGAAGTATGGCCTGCCCTACATCATTCTCGACGACGGTTGGTACAAGCTTGGGAACCTGCTCGAGGTCACGCCCGAACTCAATATGGACGAATTGGTAGCTTACGCGAAGCAGAAAAATGTGAGCCTGATTTTGTGGGCATCGTGGAAAACACTGGACGACCAATTGATCCCTGCTCTCGACCAGTTTGAAAAGTGGGGTGTCAAAGGCATCAAAGTGGATTTCATGCAACGCAGCGATCAGATCATGATCAACTACTTTGACAAGGTATGCCGCGAAGCAGGCAAGCGTCATATGCTCGTTGACTTTCATGGCGATCAGAAGCCGGCGGTCATGACGCGGACCTGGCCGAACCTGATCAATACCGAAGGCGTGCGAGGCATGGAGTGGAGCAAATGGAGCTGGGAATCGGAACCGGCCCACAACGTGAGCTTGCCTTTTACACGCATGTTCCTCGGTCCTTTGGATTTCACGCCTGGCGCTATGCGGAATGCCACCCGCAAAACCTTTGCGCCGATCAACTCGCAACCAATGGCGCTCGGGACGCGGTGCCAGCAGTTGGCCATGTATGTAATATACGAAGCGCCGCTGCAGATGTTGTCCGATACTCCATCCAATTATCTTCGCGAGCCTGAGGCAATGGAGTTTCTCGCGCCGGTACCAACCGTGTGGGATGAAACGAAAGTGCTCGATGCGAAGATTTCGCAGTATGTCTTATTGGCGCGCCGAAACGGGTCGGATTGGTATCTTGGGGCTATGACGGATTGGACGGCTCGCGATCTCGAGGTCGATTTCTCGTTCTTGTCGGATGGGAACTTTACTCTGGAGTCATACCAGGATGGTGTGAATGCAGACCGGAATGGCAGCGACTACAAGAAATCAACTCAGCAGATCACTCGGGCGACCAAATTGAAAATACATCTCGCGCCGGGTGGAGGGTTCGCGGCGAGAGTACACCGATAGGTTTCGGGAGTCGCTAACGTGCTTGCGTTCTCGGCAGAGCGCGAAGGGCTCCTGTAGAAATTCCGCCGTCGACAAGGATGGTTTGTCCGGTGACGTAACGGCTGGATTCCGACGCGAGAAAAACTACCGCTCCGTCAAGATCGTTCGGCTGTCCTGGTCGCTGCAGCGGAATGCGCTCCGTGAGGTATTCGACCCATTCCTGATCCTCATAGAGGACTTTGTTCTGCTGTGTGCGAAACCATCCCGGGGCAAGGCAGTTCACAGTGATACCGAATTTGCCCCAGTCCGCTGCCAGGCTCATCGTGAGCTGTCGTATGCCGCCGCGGCTGGCACCGTAAGGACCAAGCCCGGCGTATCCGGCGACGCTCGTAACTGAGCCGATGTTGACAATGCGTCCGTATTCACGAGATGCCATGAAACGCGCGACCGCCTGAGCCACAAAAAAGCTTCCGCGAAGATTCGTATCGAGAACCAGATTCCAGTCGTCCCAAGTAACGTCGAGAGCCGGCTTGCGAACGTTGCAGCCCGCATTGTTGATCAGGATGTCGATCCGGCCGAACGCTTCGTGCGCTTTGGTGGCAACGTTCTCGATACTGTTGTGATCGCGAACGTCGAGTTCGAGAGACACCGCCTTTCGACCGAGGGAACGAATTTCGTCTTCGAAGTTTCTTAGAGACTCCCGATTGCGGCTCGTGAGTACAAGGTCCGCCCCTGCTTTGGCCAGTGCGCGTGCGAAATATTGTCCAAGGCCACGGCTGGTTCCGGTCACGATCGCAACCCGGCCGGTGAGATCGAACAACTCGCTCATGGCTGTGCTCCTGGTTCCAGCACCACTTTCATCAATCCAGCTTCACGGCCGTAGAGACGCTCGAACCACTGCACTCCCTCGCTAAGGGGACGAACCGCACTGATGAGCGGCTTCACGTTAATCTCACCTTTACTCATCAGTTCGATAGCGCGCGGATATTCTCCTGCCGAGGCGCACGAGCCGCGTAGAGTGATTTGCCGGCTGACCACCTTCTGAAGAGGAATTGTCACTTCGGGAGATACATTGCCGACGAGCACGACGTCGCCGCCCTTGCGAACGCATTCGATCGCAGACTGAACGGCGGCAGTATTGCCGACAGCTTCTACTGCAAGGTCTACTCCGGCTCCATTCGAAGCGCGCAATACTTCCTGAGTTAAGTTCGGTCCGGAGACTAAAGTCAATGTTGCGCCAAGCAATTCGCTCAAAGAGAGGCGATTCCGATCAATATCGGTGACGAACACACGCGAGCACGCGGCGACCCTGAGTGCCTGCTGAATCAGCAAGCCGATAGTACCAGCACCGACGACAAGGGCGGTGCTTCCAGGCTTGATGTCAACCAGAGAAACAGCATGAAGCGCAACGGAAACTGCCTCGAGCAGAGCTGCTTCAGGAAAAGAGAGATTCTCTGGGAGCCGATAGGCGATTCGAGCAGGGACAGATACGAATTCAGCAAAGGCGCCAGCGCGACGATAGTCTCCACAGGAAACGCCAAGAACCTGGCGGCGGTCGCACAGATTTACTTGACTTCGCCGGCAATGCTCACAGTCGCCACAGTAGATAGTTGAATCGAATGTAACACGGTCGCCTTCGCGAAAAATGCCAACTCCTTCCCCAACGCGTGCGACGACGCCTGCAGCTTCGTGTCCCATGACGATGGGTGGAATGCGCCTACCTGAGGATCCATCGTAGCCGTGCACGTCACTACCGCAAATCCCGCATGCCGCAACCCGGATGAGAATCTCACCGGCCGCCGGCTCCGGAATCGGCACGTCTACCATTTCAAGCTTCCTATATTCCGAAAGGAGAAGAGCTTTCATGCGTTTACCTGTTGATCTTGGAAAAATATAACGACTAGTGAGCGGATGTGACGATACCGCTGCCCTCACGGATTGTAATGATCTGATTGGCTCTCACATTCGTAAACTTCTCAGTTTTCTGGGTTGTCGGCCACTTTATTTCGATTAAGTCAACGACGTCGGCCTTGCCCAAGCCAAAATGAAGACGCAGGTCGCTCTGCGACATCACGCTCGATCCACTGTGTACCTCATCGATCTGTGCGTGGCCTCCAACTACTACACGCGCGCGGGTGCCGATCGCCGTGCGATTGCATTTCGTTCCGATCAATTTCAGCTTGATCCAATTCTGTTTGTTCCCGCCATCATTTCGCAGAAGGGAAGGCGTTTCGCCCAGGTTGAGAACGAGAACGTCGACGTCCCCGTCATTGTCATAGTCGCCAAAAGCCGCGCCGCGACTGGAGAAACGCTCGCTGATTCCGGGTCCCATGGAAGAGGAAACATCCTTAAATTGCCCGTTGCGCAGATTCTTATAGACGAGACGTGGGTTCTTGTAACTCTGGCCGATGTCATGGGCATCGATTTGCGGATACACATGGCCGTTGATCTGAATGATGTCTTGCCAGCCATCGTTGTCGTAGTCTACGAATCCGCAGCCCCATGCGACATATCGATTATTGATCCCAATTCCGGATGAGAAAGTTACGTCGTTGAAGGTCCCGTCGCCATTGTTGTGATAGAGATTGCACGTGTCATCGGCGAAGTTTGTTTTGAAGATGTCCAGCCATCCGTCGCAATCGTAGTCGCCCACCCCGACCCCCATTCCAGCCTGCTCGTGACCATCTTCGCTGTAGGCGCAACCGGCGATCATCGCAACGTCCGTAAATGTTCCGTCGTGGTTGTTGCGAAACAGGATGCTGGGCTGAGAGTCGACGGCGACGTAAATGTCGGGCCAGCCATCGTTGTCGAAATCGTATGAGACGGCAGTAATCGAGTAGCGCGGACCGGGTTTCAGAACGCCCGATTTGGCAGACACATCGGTAAATGTCCCGTCACCGTTATTGTGAAACAGAATATTCGTGTCGCCGGTTAGGCCGCGCGGGCCGCACATAACCGGAATACCTTTCCATTGACATTCTGGTGGCGCCGCGGGTCCGGGTGTCTGTCCCGGGTCAAGCTTGATGTAATTGCAGACGAAAAGATCGAGATGACCATCGCGGTCGTAGTCGAGAAAAGTGCACCCTGCTCCCCAACGGATCTGCTCGTTGTAGATGCCCGCCTTGCGGGTTACGTCGGTGAAGGTGCCGTCACCATTATTGTGGAATAGAACGTTGTGTCCCCAGAAGCAGCAGAACAAATCGTCCCATCCGTCATTGTCGTAGTCACCTACGCAGACACCCGTCTGCCAGCCGCTGCGGGCGAGTCCCGATTTGTCGGTCACATTCGTGAACGTGCCGTCGCGATTGTTCTTGAACAGCTGAGAGGTGGGGGCTTTGCCTTCGGGCCATTTTTCTCCAAGCCGACTACCGTTGGTCAAATAGATATCGAGCCAACCATCGTTGTCATAATCGAAAAATGCAATGCCACTTCCCTTAGCCTCGATGATGTAGCGTTTGTTAGTGTCGGATCCCCAAACGTTGGGGATGTTCAGCCCTGCCTCTTTAGCAACATCTACGAATTGAACTGATCCTGTTTCGCCAGCTGTTTTCGAATCGAGAACGAGGGGGCGATTCCATCGCCAGAGCGGAGTGGCCAAAGCGTCCATTAGTGTTGAGCCGAAGACCACGAGCGACGAACCCAGAAAATGACGCCGTCGCAAGTTCACTTTGGACTCGCAATTCTGGGAAATTTGTGTTGAACGATTCCGGTGCCCTCTTTGACGGCGATGATCTGGTCGACCGGAACGTCCGTTAGCTTCTGCACTTGTCCGCTCGGCCAAGTGATCTCAAGAGAATCAATCTTCGTTCTTTGACCCAGACCGAAGTGAATGCGGGGATCACTAGCAGACATGTAGCCCATGCCGCCCTTTGCCTGCTCCACTTGCATGATGCCCTGAGACGTAAGTTTGAGCGACGCACCTGTTCCATCGCGGTTGGACTTGCTTCCGATCAGCAAAACAGTAACCCAGTGATTCGCGTTGCCGCCGTCGTTGCGCAGCAGGGAAGGGTAGTCACCGCGGTTGTTGGTAACGATGTCGATGTCTCCATCATTGTCATAGTCAGCCGTGGCAATGCCCCGGCCAACGATGGGACGGATGAAATCCGGTCCCAGAGACTCAGAGATCTTTTCGAACTTTCCCTGCCCTAGATTTCGGAACATCAGCAATGGTTCCTTGTATGAGACCTCTGAGTGGTAAAGCTGGATATTGTCGAGCATGGCGCCGTTCAATTGCAGAATATCGTTCCATCCGTCGTTATCGTAGTCCAGAAACTTCATCGAGACCCCGCTCAGCAAGATGGCCTTGTTGCCCAGGCCGGAGTTATATGTATCGTCGGTAAAAGTGCCGTCCTGGTTGTTGTGATAGAGACGATTCAGTTCGAAGTCCAGGTGGGTTACGTAGAGGTCCATCCAGCCATCGCCATCCACATCTGCAGCATCAACGCCCATTCCCGCTTCATACCGTCCATCTTCGCTGGCGGCAATCCCTGAGACGAGCGAGACGTCTTCAAAAGTTCCGTTGTGCTTATTGATGAAAAGGAAATTCGGCCAGGAATCATTTGCAATCGCGATGTCCGGCCAGCCATCGTTATTGAAGTCTGCTAATACAACCCCCATGCCTTTGGCTTCCGGCTTGCCAACACCCGAGGCGTCGCTCACGTCAGTAAAAGTTCCGTCGTGATTGTTGTGATAGAGCTTGATCCGCTGTCCTTTGTAATTTCCAGGATGACAATAAGAGCGATATTCAGGGCGATGCTCCCCACACCAGATATTGTTTTTGGAACTCCACTCGATGTAGTTCGTTACCACCAGGTCGAGCCAACCATCTTTATCGTAGTCGAACCAGCCTGCACTTGTGGACCACCCACCTTCGTCGACGACGCCGGCTTTCGTCGTGACGTCGTTGAACGTGCCATCTCCGTTGTTGTGATAGAGCATGGCGCGCCCGTATCCGGTAACGTAAATATCCGGATAGCCATCATTGTCGAGGTCGCCCACCGCCACACCTTGTCCGTAGTGGCCATCTCCTCCTAGGCCGGCTTTTTCTGTGACGTCGGTGAAGGTTCCATCACCGTTGTTGTGGTAGAGCGCAGAGCGCAGAGGCCGACTGGGCTTGTAGATGTCGGTTGCTCCAGATTGGACGAAGAAAAGATCCATCAATCCGTCTTGATCGTAGTCTAGCCAGGCGACTCCTGTACCCATCGTTTCCAGATAGTATTTTTCTTCCGTCTGGGTTGAATCTTGCTGGAACGTAATTCCTGCTACTTTGCGAACGTCGATGTAGCGGACAGGAATCTGAACCGCAGATTTGGATACGGGCGTCGATGCGTGTTGGGAGTAGCTAGGTGGAGTATCGATCAGAAAAATCGCGAGCACGCAAACGGTCGGAACTACACTCCCGACGAATGTAATGCTTCTATACCGCGAGTGGATCCCCATTCCCCGAAGTAAAAGCAGTGTATCCTCGCGTCTGACGTGAGTCCGCTACGAGTCGCTAGGGGTGCATTCTAGCGCAGTTTGGAACGTGGGCTCAAAGCGTGCGGTCGGCGATGATCAGCGCGAACTGCAACAACTGTTGTCTCGCCTGCGCAGTCAGTGGTTCGTTCGGTGCCGCACTTTTTGACGGGTTCTGCGACAGGACTTGTTCAATGCGCTGTACGTCCAGGCCACCAACGTTGCTGCCTCTGAACCGATTCAATACCTCGCGAGCTTTTTCGACCTGGCCCGTCTGATAGTAAAAGACTCCCAGGGTTGAATAACTGCCGGCCCATTCCGGCAGCAGGTCGACAGCGCGCTCCAATTGTTCAGTGGCTTTTGTGGTATTTCCCTGTAGAGCCGAAACGAGACCGAGGCCCCACTCGATCTTGCCCGAGGCAGGAAGTCGCTGAAGGCCTTTCTTCAAAGTTTGCTCCGCGCCCAAAGAGTCGCCATTACGAAGTTGGACCAACCCAAGCGATAAATAGTACTGGTCGTTATCGGGATTGCGTGCGATGGCATCACGAAAGATTTCTACGCTTTTGGCGCTCTGCCCGAGATGCGCATAGATGTCAGCCAGTAACGAGAGGGTGGTGTCGTCTTTTTGTCCGGAAGCAGAAATCGTCTGAATCGCCTGCAAAGCGTGGTCGTACCCTCCCTTCCGGAAATACGCGTCGGCAATATCGAACTTGATTTCGTCCGAATCAGCGTTTGCGCGAAGCGCATTTTGGAAGTGCGATATTGCTTCGTCGTACAGGTGATATTGGGCGAGTAACACGCCCACGCCAGTCTGAGTGCGATAGTCGGCCGAGCTTATCTGGTCCAGTTGAGCGATAGCGTCGAGCGCCTCCTGACGTTTGCCCAGCTTGAGATACGCTTCGGCCAACAAGTAGAGATCTCGCGGTTGTCCCGGATTCTTTTTGATTTGATTCGTCAGTTCGGTGATGTCGAGTTGGGTCTGCTCTGTTCGGGATAGGCTGGAACGATTATTCAGGTAATCGAAAAGGTGCTGATACGGGTACGGCCCCGTGGAAGCATTCTTCGAAAGCGTTTGGAAAACCTGCAAGTCCCGTTGTGCTGCTTCCATTTGATGAAGGGAACGCTCCAACATTGCGAGCTTGTAGTAGCCGGGAGCGGGATCGCGAGCAACTTTTACGTAACGACGCAGGAGTTCGGCGGCTTCGGTGAATTTCTTTTCCTTCGTCCGAAGGCTTGCTAGTTCGATCAGTGCGTCCGAGAAATTCGGATTCGAACGAAGAGCTTGCTGGAACCTTTCGTCCGCCGCTGCGGTGTTTCCCTGACGTTCCTCGATGAATCCCAGATTGAAGAGACATCCAGCGTTGTTGGGGTCACGCTTCAAGCCTTCTTCAAAATACTTACGTGCCTCATCGAAGCGACCCAGATGGCGATAGGAAAGTCCCAGGAACGTGTAAGAGCGGGCCGACGGATCCAGTTCGACGAGTTTTTTGAATTCGTCAACTGCTTTCTCTGTTTTTCCCGACATGAACAGGCTTTCACCCAGAGCTGCATGCAAATCGACACGTTGCGGAGCGATCTTGATGCCCGATTCAAGCAGAGGAATGGCGTCCTCATAAAAATTCTGTGTCATGCTGACGCGTGCCAGGAGGAAGATGATGTCGGCGTTCTGTGGAGCAATTTTGTATGCGCGAGCCAACGTGTCGAGCGCATCAACCGGACGGGATTCCTCCTGGAGTACGCGGGCAAGTTGGTACATCGCGTCTGCAGAATCCGGTTTCAGTGCCAGCGCTCGGCGCAATACCAGTTCAGCTTTCGGATAGTTAGCTGCATTCAGGTAGATCTGGCCGAGATTGTAGAGAATCTCAAAAGTACCGGGCTTCAGGCCGTCGGCTTTCTCAAGCTCAAGCGCTGCCGGCTTGTACTGCTTTTCGTCTGCGAGGAGCAGGCCGAGCGTGAAATGGCGCTGCACGTCGGCCTTGTTGTCCAATGAAAGCTGTCTAGCAAGGGCCAGTCCTTCGGCGATATTTCCCGCGCGGAGGTTGGCGCGGACCAGGTTCATCCGGACCTCTAGCGTCAGTGGATGAACCCGCTGGAGGAGAGGAATTGCGGCGGAGGGCTTCTGTCTCGATAACAGCAGCAAGGCAAGGTTGTAGTTCGCCTTTTGATCCGCCGGAGCTATCGCCAGTACCTTTTTGAATTCCTTTTCGGCAAGATCGGTCTTTCCTGAAGACGCGTAGAGGTCCCCCAGATTGTTATGCGTTTTGGTTGAGGAAGGATTCGAGTTCAAGGCGAACTGAAACGCTTCGAGTGCACAATGGTAGTCCCGTTGATTGCTGCAAATGATTCCGAGGAGGTTGTAGCCGTCGACGCTCGAATTGTGAGACTGCAGGAACTGTTGAACCGAAACCTTGGCTTCGTCTAGCCGCCCATCTCGGAAAAGCGATTCAGCGTGAGCAAGTTCATTTGCCGCTACCGGGCCAGTTGGTGCGCCATGGTTTGCTGATGCCTGATAGCGGACTGGAAGAGTAAAGCTGGGAATGCAGCATGCACAAGCAAGTAGAAGCGTTGCTTTCACCGAGACCATGGAACCACGCCCGAAATATTGTGACGTTTGAAGGAGAGTTTCTACGGGCACTGTATCAGGCATGCCGGCCGGAAACCGGGCCTGAGGAGTCGCCGATGACGAGTTCTGCTCCGATGCGATATTCCTTGCCATGCGCATTTTCGGAATTTGTGAGTTCGTACAGCGCGTCTGCTGCCATTCGGCCAAGAAGATCTCGATGAATATCGACCGTAGTCAATGAAGGATTGCTATATTCAGCCAACCGCGTCTTGTCGAACCCGGTCACCGATACATCTTCCGGCACTCGGCATCCGGATCCTAACAAACCCTTGACCACTCCGATTGCAGTCAGATCGTTGACCGCCACTACCGCCGTCGGACGAGGCTTCATTGCGGCAACAGCCCGGCCCGCTTCCAGCCCTCCTTCGAATCGAAGATTACCGCGGAGAATGGGGCCAATTGGAAGCCCCAGTTCTCGCATGCACCCTTCGTAGGCCTCCTGGCGTACCTTGTTGGACTTAAGCCCTTCGCGTCCCGCAATGAATGCGATTCGCTTGTGGCCGTGACCGTGCAGGTATCGAACGACCTGTTGTATTCCAGATTCGTAGTCGATCCTCAAATTACTCATGTAGCCGCTGACAGGAGCGAGATCCAGAAAAGTGACGGCAATCTTGCGTCGTGCGAGTTCATGCACCAGGCGCATGCTGATTTCTGATGTCATGATGGCGACGCCGCGGACTTTGTGCTCCATCATTCGTTCGGCGGCTTCCCGCGTCCGATGCGGATCGTAGTTGGTGTCGCTCAAGATCGCGTCATAGCCAAGTTCCCGGGCTCGTGCCTCAAAACTCTTGATGACCTCCGGAAAAAATGGGTTCTCGAGGTCCGAAACAATAATTCCCATAGGTCGGCGATTTGAAGCAAGTCTGCGGGCGTGGACGTCGGGAACGTAACCGAGTTTCCTCACAGTCGCCAGCACCTGTCGGCGGGTATTAGCCCCGACTTTGCCGGTATTGTTAAGAACATTTGAAACAGTCGCGGTCGAGACTCCGGCGGCACTTGCGACTTCGCGAATGGTCACTGTCATTTTGTCAGCCACCAAATCGTTTTGGTAAGTCTTGATGCAAACGTCTGCAGAAACTCAGGTTGAAACGGGGTGGAGTGTAGCACGTCGAAAAAGTCCTTGACAGTCATTTCTAGCACGTGATAATTCAAACTTACTAGTTAAGCGTTTAAGTTGTTTTTGATGTTTTTTGGGAAAACGGTTTCTCTCGCGGGGTTCTGGGGACTTCTCAGAGTTTCGTGGGGTTGAACTCAGGAAAACCGTAGGACATCCCAAGGTCGTCTGCGCAATTCATCGCGTAACGGCCGAGGTCTGAATTGGATTTCGCCATCTTCGTGGCACGGCCGGAAGGCTGTGTCTATCCGGGCGATAGGGTTATTGCCCTCGACTCAATCTCGTGAGTAGTGCGGGCCCAAGAAGGCTCTGGATGGGGAGAACGATATGGCCGTGATCGGCAGCTCTCGGATTTTGCGAATTCTGGCAGTAATTTCTCTCGTCAGCTGGTTAGGCGCAGCGACCCTCCATGCGCAAGTCGACACCGGATCGATTACCGGCACAGTAACTGACGCATCCGGTGCCGTCGTAAGTGGCGCGAAGGTGACTCTGACTAACCAGGGAACCGGCGCTGCACTGAGCAATACGACCAGCTCCGATGGTGTCTACACGTTCTCGCCTGTTCGCATTGGAACCTACAAACTGGAAGTTACCGCGCAGGGATTTCAAACCACAACTCATCCCGACGTGACGGTGAATATCGGAGCGAACATCGCCCTGAATTTCAGCTTAAAGCCCGGTAGCCAAACCGAGACGATTGAGGTCACCGCGGCGACTCCAGTGCTGCAAAACCAGGATGCGTCGGTCGGGCAGGTCGTGGATCAGCGTAGTGTGAACGATCTCCCGCTGAATGGCCGCAACTTCACTTTCCTGGCGCAGTTGGTTCAAGGCGTGAATTCGCCCCAGTCCGATACCCGAGGCAATGCCGCTTCAGGAGCCTTCTCGGCAAATGGCTTCCGTCCGGCACAGAACAATTACATGTTGGACGGAATTGACAATAACTCCGATACTGTCGATTTCCTGAACGGAACCAACTTTGTAGTGCTTCCGCCGGTCGATGCTATTCAGGAATTCAAAGTACAGACCACGAATTTCAGCGCGGAGTTTGGCAGGTCTGGCGCGGCAGTACTGAATGCGACCTTGAAACAAGGCAGTAACGAATTCCACGGAGATGTGTGGGAGTTTTTCCGCAACGACGCACTGGACGCCAGAGATTTCTTTGAACATAACTGCAATGCAGGGGTTTGTACGCCGGCGAAAAAAGCTGAGCTTCGCTGGAACCAGTTCGGTGGAACAATCGGCGGACCTGTACTCAAGAACAAGATTTTCTTCTTCGGTGATTTACAAATCTGGCGGCTGCGTCAGGGACAGCCTCAGTTAGGGTCTGTACCCACCGCTGCCGAGCGAAGCAGTGGCTATCAGAATCTGCAGGATTTGATCCAGACAGGAACAACTCAGACGCCAGATGCGCTTGGGCGAGTGTTCCCAAAAGGAACAGTTTTTGATCCAGCAACGACTAAGGCGGTCGGGGCATCTTTCGTTCGCGACCCATTCGGTTTCTCCTCGTGTACCGGGGGAGGTCCATCGTATGATTTAACCACCTGCCCCAACCTCAACATCATAGCTGACCCAACTAGGCTTGATCCCAACGCGATTGCTCTTTTGAATCTATATCCCAATCCAACGAATGCGGGGGTAGTAAATAACTACGCCAATTCGCCCGTACTCGTTCAGAATGAGAAGCAATTTGATGTTCGGTTAGATCTAGACTTCACCCAGAAAGATCAGCTCTATTACAGCTTTAGTTACGATGACAAGCCGGAGTTGATCCCGAGCATTTTTGGCGGCGTTGCCGACGGCGGCGGGTTTTTCCAAGGCAACCAGACGGCAAACTCGCAGCACAGCGCTCTTGTCTGGAACCACATGTTCACCCCAACCACCATCAACGTTGCACGTGTGGGACTTAACTATCTGCATACCACGCGTAACATTCCGGAAGCGAATAATCTTACAGGTCAGGGCGGAGACGGCCTTCCGGCTGATTTCGGGATCTTGGGCATTCCACAGGAAAAAGAGAATGGTGGTCTACCGGCATTTAGCATTGGTGGGTTACAGACTCTTGGTGGTAATGCGTTTCTTCCATCCGACGAGGTCACTTCGACGATCCAAGTGACGGATGACTTCACGAAGATTTACGGAAAGCACACATTCAAGGCCGGCTTCGAGCAGCAGCACGTGAAGTTCTCAACTTTGCAGCCCCCGTGGTCCCGCGGGCAGTTTGACTTTAACGGTGCTTATACGCAGATTCCCAATGTGGGTGATAATACAACTGGTCGAGCTCAGTTTCTCTTGGCGCCAACCACTTCATCTGTCGGTGGAGACGATTATATCGGGGGACCGAATAGGGTGTTTGCGTCGAACATTTCACTAAGTGATAACGGGAAGAATTACTGGGGAGCATACGTTCAAGATGATTGGAAGGTATCGTCGAAGCTAACGTTGAACCTGGGCCTGCGATGGGACTTCTTCGGACTTGTCTACGATCACTATGGAAAGCAAGCGAACTTTGTTCCGTTCGGTCCGCCTACGGGTTCCGCGATGTACATAATCCCCGAGAGTAAAAATGCCAACGCGTCTGACTTTTCAACAAGCTTCAACGATCTGATGGTGGCGGATGGCATTAACCCAGTCATTACGAATAGATATGGAAAGGGATTGGGCAAATCACAAAAATCCAACTTTGGACCTCGCTTAGGCTTTGCTTATCAGGTAACGCCAAAATTCGTTGCTCGAGGTGGGTTTGGCATCTTCTACAACGGTTTTGAAAACCGCGGGTATTCTCCCAACCTCGGTGAGAACTATCCCTTCCAATTCTCTTTCGACTTCAATCACCCGAACGATTGGACGCCGGTAATCTACAATTCTCCCTGCCCGGCCGATTCTTCAACGCCCATAAACAGCGCCCAGGTTCAAACTGGTTTTGCTTGTATTCCCCTGGTTCCCCAGCTGGTGGATGCTCATGGTCTACAGCTTCGCGGCATTCAGTTTGACTATCAAACGCCATACTCGATGGGCGGCAATTTCACGCTGCAGTACGCCGTGACACCAACGCTGTCCGTCCAGGCCGGATATGTAACGACGCTCGGCCGACATCTGGAGGTATTCCCAGGATCCAATGCGCCATCAGCGCTCTTTGCCCCGGGTACGAAGCTAACAAAAGCGAAGGATACAGATGTTGTTCCCGACCCAACGCAAGGTGGGCTGCAGTTCCCGGATTTCGCCGAAGGCGCCAGCTACGCAACCAACTGGGGCAGCAGCTATTACCACGGCCTACAGACCAACATTACGAAGAAATTCAACCGGGGCCTCAGTTTCATGGTCGCCTACACATACTCGAAAGTGCGATCGGACGCTTTGGATCTGTTGAACGGATTCGCAGGAAACGGGTATCGAGCTCCGTACGTTCCCGGTGTCGGAATCCACGCTGATTACGGCTTGGCAAACTTCGATATCCGGAATGTCTTGCACTTCAGTGGAGGTTATGAGCTTCCCTTTGGCAAGGGCAAGCCGTACATGGGGAGTGCGAGCGGGGCGACGAACGCAGTTCTTGGCGGTTGGGCAGTGCAGTGGGTTCTGAATATGCAAGGCGGTCAGCCGTTTAAGATCGATTGCCCTTCGGGAACCGCACAGAACGCAAGCTGCTATTCATTCGTGCTGCCCGGCCAAAACCCACGTACATCCATACACATAAACGCGGATGGGAATCCCGCCATGTTGAATGCGGCGGCGTTTGCACAGCCGTGCCAGTTTGGTGTTGCCACACCCACGCCCTCCAACTGTATCCCTCAGACCACGGCTGCAGGGTATTTGGGCGGAACGGGACCCTCGCAGATTGCAGGTCCCGGATTCAACCGTTTGGACTTGTCACTCTTTAAGAACTTCCAACTGACCGAACGCTTCAGGCTGGAGTTCAGGTCAGAGTTCTTCAACATCCTCAATCATCCAAACTTTAACTATCCGGGATTCGGTGGTAACGGTGTGAATGCCGTTTCCGGTTCGACAAATTTCAACGACGTGCACTTCGGCGAGATCGGCTCCACGCGCGACAATCCGCTTGATCCGCGTCAGATTCAATTTGCTTTGAAGCTTTATTTCTAGGCTGCCATGGGCCCGGCGCAATTTAGATGTGCCGGGTCCGTTTTGTGTATGCGCGAGACTTTGTTGAGAGTTTTTGCGCCGCATAGTTCTCGGAAGCGGTGCTAACATTACGGATGCTGTGACCTCCCGGTTAACGTGTTCGTGCCTCTGGATTCTTTTCACTTGCGCTATCGCTCACGGCGCTGGAGTTGACCAGGAGCAGCAGCGCCTACAGCGCAGATTTCAGGAAGCAGTTCAGCTGTACGATTCCAATCAATTTAACGACGCGGCTTCGCGGTTGGAGGAGTTGGTGCGCGAGTTCCCCCAAAGCTTCGACGTTCACGAACTGCTAGGCATGGCTTACTCAGCGCAGGGAAGGGATTCAGCCGCGACCGAGCATCTACAGAAGGCAGTGCAATTGAAACCGAATTCTGCCGCGGCGCGCACCAGTCTGGCGACTAACCTGGTTCGAACCCACAAGCTTTCGACGGCAGAAATTGAATTCAAGAAGGCACTGGCGCTTGAACCTTCGAGATACGATGCCAATCACAATCTGGGTGAATTCTACGTCGCTGGTGGAAAGATTGCGCAGGCTATCCCTTACTTAGAGAAAGCGCACCGAGTCAAACCGGCCGCCTACGATAACGGCTACGATCTCGCTCTTGCCTTCATAGAGACTGGGAAGCACGCTCAAGCCGAGCAGGTGATCCGCGGGTTGATGGCCGTGAAGGATACGGCTGAGTTGCATAATCTGCTGGGAGAGATCGAAGAAAAGTCGGGCAATTTTGTCGCAGCTGAGCAGCAATACCAAGCGGCGGCACACATGGATCCTAGCGAAAGCAATCTGTTTGATTGGGGGAGCGAATTGCTTTTACACCGCACTCTGGACCCAGCCGTAGATGTTTTTCTGCAGGCGGCACAGCGCTATCCACAATCGCCACGCCTCGCGATCGGACTGGGAATGGCATTCTACTCACGCGGGAACTACGATGATGCCGTGAAAGCGTTGTTGAGAGCGGCCGACTTGGATCCCAGTGATACGCGCTGCTATTACTTCCTTTCCAAGGCTTACGATAGTTCTCCGGGGCAAGCCGATGATGTGATCCAGCGTTTTCGCCGTTTCGCCGACCTGCAGCCGCGCAATGCCCATGCGCTTTATTACTACGCGATGAGCTTGTGGAAGGGCCGTCGCGCGCAGGATGCCAATGTCGATTTCGGTCAGATCGAGTCGCTGCTAAACAGATCGGTCGAACTGGACCCCAAGTTTCCAGAGGCGCACCTGCAACTCGGTAATCTGTATTCGGAACAGAAAAAGTATTTCGATGCGGCTCCTCACTACGAACAGGCATTGGCGGTGAACTCGAACTTGGCGGATGCACATTACCGTCTCGGCCAAGCCTACGTGCATCTGGGCAAGCGCGAGGACGCACAAAAGCAATTGGAGGTTTATCAAAAGCTGCGGGCTCAGCACTTAGCGGAGTTGGACAAACAACGCGCAGAGATCAGGCAATTCGTAATCTCTGAAAAAGGCGAAAAGCCGGCGAGCGAATCGGAACCCCAGCCATGACCTTCCTTGAACAGAGCGGCAGCCAGATCGCGCGCACTCGGCGTCAATTCTTGCGCGATTCGGCCGGGTTGGCGTTCGCAGCCAGCTTGGCCCGGTCGCCCTTGGCCCGCGCGGCCGCCGTTCCCATAAATCGGAAGGTAGTTGTTGTGACGTTTGGCGGCGGCGCT
>AP72_2010_repI_A100DRAFT_1000067_pt1 | contig 17908 bp, 14 predicted proteins | sample AmaPasrepliIA100_FD_9193 | JGI IMG/M metagenome (IMG submission 9193)
TGGTGCGGCATTCGGCGGTCACTCGTCGCAGCGGCCAGACACATAAACCCCGGCTCGCCACTAATGGAGAACTCGGCGTTACCTTCATCGGACATGCCAGCTTCTTCGTGCAAATCGGCGGCCGAAGCGTGGTTATCGATCCCAACTTCGCGCGGTGGCTGTTTGTTCTGAAGCGGCTGAGGCGTCCTGGCCTCCGCATTGTCGATCTTCCGCCTATCGATCTCGTGCTGGTATCGCATGCACATTTTGATCATCTCCACCGGCCTTCTCTTCGCGCCATCGTGCAAAACACTCTGCGCACGCGCGGCGTCGCGCCCGCCATCATCATTCCGACACATGTTTCGGATCTGATCTCCGACCTGGGATTCTCGGAAATTATCGAGTTGGACTGGTGGAAGAATTCGCGCCACGGAAATGTGCAGATCACGCACGTCCCTTCGCGGCATTGGGGTGCCCGCATCCTGAAAGATTCGCATCGCGGCTACGGAGGCTTCGTACTCAAAGCCGGCAAGCACTCGGTCTATCACGCCGGAGACACCGCGTACTTTTCCGGCTTCAGCGAAATCGGGCGGCGCCTTTCCCCTGAACTGGCTCTGCTTCCCATTGGCGCCTACAATCCGCCCCAATTTCGCAATGTTCATGCCAACCCAGCCGACGCGACGCAGGCATTTCTCGACCTCAAATCACGCTGGATGGTCCCCATGCACTACGGCACCTTCCGACTCTCGCATGAACCGGTAGACGAACCGCTGCAACTATTAGATCAGGAAGCCACAGCCGCAGGAATCAAAGACAAAGTAGTAGTCTTGGAAGAAGGCGTAACCCGCTTCTTCTAGATTTCCCGGTGAACCCCTGTGCTTGCCCTGAGCCAAGTCGAAGGGTTCCCTGTGGTGCAAATCTTTTTACAAACCATAGGACAATTTCTGTCCTAAATCGGGTATAGACTCTGTTGAAATTTCCGTTCAAGGAGGCCTTAATGCCGGTAAAACCAATTCCCGAGGGATACCACACACTCACACCGTTTTTGACTGTCCGCAATGCAGTCAAGGCCATTGAGTTCTACAAACAAGCATTCGGTGCCCAGGAACGCGGCGTCGCAAAAGATCCTACTGGAAAGGTGATGCACGCCGAAGTAAAGATCGGCGATTCCATCATCATGCTGTCTGACGAATTCCCCGAATTCGGTTCCCTCTCCCCCGAGTCCGGCGGCAGCCCCAGCATGGGTCTGCATATCTATATCGAAAACGTGGACCAGGCGTTCGATCGCGCGGTAAAAGCCGGAGCGAAAGTCGAAATGCCGGTCATGGACCAATTCTGGGGCGACCGCTACGGCAAGCTCAAAGACCCCTTCGGCCACAAGTGGTCGATCGCCACGCATACAAAAGACATGTCGGCGGATGAAATGAAGCACGCCATGGACGACGCCATGGCAAAAATGCAGAAAACAGCCTAGCGCCAGTATGCACGGCACACGCAGGGACAGCCGCCTCGGCTGTCCCTGCGTAGGCGAAGCCAAGCGGCACGTTGCAAAAATAACCTAAAACGCCAGCAAAATCCGCAGATCCCGCAAGTTGTTCCCAGTCGGCCCGGTTTCAATCGTATCGCCGAGCGCCGAGAAGAACGGATAAGCATCAAAGCTTGCCAAAGCCGCAGCCGCTTCCAATCCTCGCGCACTCGCTCTTTCGAGCGTACTTCCATCAACGATGGCACCGGCCGCCGGACTATTCCCGTCCACGCCATCGGTCCCCGCACTGAGCACCGTAATATTCTCGCCCGCGATCTTCTCGGCACACGCAAGCGCGAATTGCTGATTTCGCCCGCCCATTCCGCCGTCGGTGACCTTCACTGTGACTTCACCTCCCGAGAGCAGGCACACGGGGGAAAACTGTTTTCGCAATTCTCGGACTTTGTTCAACAGGAAATCCACCGCCCTCGCGTAGTCCCAGTCGTCGCAGGAATTGTCGACATGCACGATAAATCCAGCCCGCTCCGCCGCCACACTCGCAGCCTCGATTGCGCTTTGGTTGGAAAGAAGCGTCCACCACCGCGACGTATGAAACACCGGATCGTCCGACTTCGGAGTCTCATCCAGCGCACGCCGCTCGAAAAGCTCGCGTGTTGAAGCAGGAAATTGCTTCAGCAAATCGTACTTTTCAGCAATCCGATAACAATCCTCGACGCTAGTCGAATCCGGCATCGTTGGCCCCGATGCAAGCGCATCCGGCGTTCCATCTGGAACGTCCGAAACCAGCAGCGACACCTGCTGCGCCGGAAACGCTGCTTGCGCCAGGCGCCCTCCCTTTACGGCCGACATGTGCTTGCGCACTGCATTGATCTCGGCGATCGGCGCCCCCGAATGCACCAGTGCGCGGTAAGTCGCGATGAGATCCTCCAGCGAGATCTCTTCGTCGATCGGTTGCTCCACGATTGACGATCCTCCCCCGCTGAGAAGAAAAACGACCAGCGCCGATGCCGGCTGCGCCTCCAGCGCGCGCAACATCGCGCTCGCTGCTTGTATCGACTCCGTGTTGGGCGTGGGGTGCCCCCCGCGAAAATAGCGGAATCCACGGACCTGTGATGCAGGATCAACCGAGCTGGCGACGATGCCTTCGAGCTTTCCCGCTTCACTGGTCAGCGCTTCAACCATCGTGTTCCCCGCCTTGCCCAGCGCAATCACCAGCACTCGCGAATACGAGTTCAGATCGTAAAGGTCTTCCCGCACCCGAAGAATCCCGCGCTCACAATTGACGTGCCGGGCAAATCCCCTCGCAATCGAAGCTTCGCTCAGGGCTTCCATGAAAATGGATCGCGCCGCTTCACGCATGGCGCGTGATTGTGCCTCGCTAAGACGCTCAGACATGCACGGGAATTATAAAGACTGGGCCCGCGGACCAACCTAGCTTAGAGCTGAATGTCGAGGGCTAATAGCTTCTCGCACCCACTCCTCGATCGCCTCACGCAACTCGCGCAATCGTCCCTCAAAAAAGTGATCGGCTCCTTCGATCACGACCAGCTTTTTGGGTTCAGGGATCGAGTTCACCAAGGCCTCGAGTTTTCCTCGCGGCCCAAATTGATCGCGCGCGCCACTGACCAGCAGTTTCGGCTTGAGGCATTCCTGCAGGAATTCGTATGTATATACGCGTGGCTCCTGCGTATCCGCGGCCACAGGAGCAACAGGAGTACCGGCCCCAATCACCGCCTGTACTCGCGCATCGCCGCACGCAGCCCGCATTCCTACGGCAGCGCCGAACGAAAATCCCGCAAAGATAAGCGGAAGGTGAAACTCCGAGTCCAACCAGTCAAACGCCGCGCGGACATCATCGACTTCCCCGGCACCATGATCGTGCTCTCCCTGACTCAGGCCCGTTCCGCGAAAGTTAAACCGGAGCACCGGAAAACCGAACGAATGCAAAGCCTTCATCGTGTGAAACACAACCTTGTTATGCAACGTCCCGCCAAACAGCGGATGAGGATGGCAAACCAGCGCGGCATGAGTCGCATTCTCAGCCCCACCGTTCAGCAAAGCCTCAAGCCGCCCCGCAGGACCTTCAAGGAAAAGTGATCGAATGGTTTGATTCGATTGAATCACAACTACAGATTACACAAGATCCGACCTCAGACCTTGGACCTCAGACCTGACCAGATCCCCAACAAGGGAAAGTGTCTAAAGCTTGAAGCCCGAAGTCTGAAGCCCGAAGCCGGAAGCCCGGTTTGCTATCCTCTCCACCATGGACGCTGTCACCTTCACCCGTCAGCTCATCGACATCGAATCGATCTCCGGTAACGAAGCCGCCGTCGCGAACTATCTCTACGGCGAGCTCTGCCGCGTCGGATACCAGACAAGAAAGATTCCCGTCGAAGGCGACCGCTTCAACGTTTATGCCACGCACCCTGATCATTCCAACCCGACGGTCGTCTTCTCCACCCACATGGACACCGTCCCTCCCTTCATTCCTTCCTCGGAGGATGCCACCCGCATCTATGGCCGCGGATCGTGCGACGCCAAGGGCATCATCGCCGCGCAAGTCGCNGCCGCCGAGCGCCTGCAGCGCGAAGGAATTTACGTCGGACTCCTCTTCGTAGTCGGTGAGGAACGAGACAGCCTCGGTGCCAAAGTTGCGAATGATCACGCGCCCAAGGGGGTCCGCTTTCTGATCAACGGCGAACCTACCGAGAATCGAATCGCGCTGGCGTCGAAAGGAACGCTTCGAGTTGAAATCACCGCCAGGGGACGTATGGCGCATTCCGCGTATCCCGAACTAGGCGAATCCGCGATTGACAAACTGATCGCTGCGCTTGCCCGACTGCGCGCGATGCCTCTCCCCTCTGATCCCGACGTTGGGCCCTGCACGCTGAACTTCGGACTTATCGAAGGCGGCCGTGCCCCCAACGTCATCCCCGATTACGCCCACGCCGACCTCCTCTATCGACTGGTTGGCCCGACCGATAAACTTCGAAAGCAAATCATCTCCACCGCTGGAAAGGACGTCGAAGTCACGTTCCCGCTCGAGCTTCCCTTCCTGCGCTTCCGTAAACTGGACGGCCTTCCCACCATGATCGCCGCTTTCACCACAGACATCCCCAAGTTCACCAACTGGGGCGAACCTCTACTAATCGGCCCAGGATCCATTCACGTAGCCCACACCGAAGGTGAATACATCGACAAACAACAACTCCACGAAGCCATCGACCTCTACAGCCAAATCGCAAAGCAATTGCTCGATGTGTGATCCCACTCACATACGTATTCCCTAGCCCCTAGCCTCTAGCCCCGAGCCCCTGACCGCTGTGCTAGCATTCTCTTTACTCCATGCCAACCGGAAAGCTGCAAGTCATCCCGCTCGGCGGCCTGGGCGAGTTCGGCATGAACTGCATGGCCGTACGCTGGGGAGATGACATCATTGTCATCGACGCTGGACTGATGTTTCCCGAAGCCGAACTCCTGGGCGTCGATATCGTCGTTCCCGACATTTCCTATCTCACCGAGAATCGCCAGCGCGTCCGTGGCATCATCCTGACCCACGGCCACGAAGACCACATCGGCGCCTTGCCCTGGATCCTTTCCGAACTCAATGTTCCCGTCTATGGCACGGAGTTCACGCTCGCTTACCTCGAAGACAAACTCGACGAGCATGGACTGCTCGATGACGCCGACCTTCGCGAGATGCGTGCCAACGAACGCATCAAACTTGGCGCCTTCACTGTCCACCCGATCCAAGTCACGCACAGCCTAGTCGATTGTGTCGCCTTAGCCATCCACTGTCCGCTCGGGGTGATCATTCACACCGGGGACTTCAAGGTCGATCCCACCCCAACTGACAACAAACTCTTCGATCTTCACACCTTCGCCGAATACGGCAAGGAAGGCGTCCTCGCGCTCTTTCAGGACTCCACCAACGTCGAGCGCAAGGGATACACGCCCAGCGAGCGTGCTGTCCGTCGCAAGTTCGACGAAGTCTTCGCCCATACCAGGCGCCGTCTCTTCATCTCCTGCTTTTCAAGTTCAATCCACCGCATCAACCTCGCCGTCGAACTCGCCCATCAGCACGGACGCAAAGTCGCCTTCATCGGCCGCTCGATGAACAACTCGGCCGAAATCGCCGAGGACCTCGGCTACATCGAAGTACCCGAAGGCCTGGTCATCAATCCCGGCGAGATGAAAAATTTCCCCCCGGAAAAAGTTTGTGTGCTGATCAGCGGCACTCAAGGTGAACCGATGTCCGCCCTCAGCCGCGCGGCAGTCGACAACCACAAGCACGCCAAAATAGAAAAGGGAGATACCGTCGTCCTCTCCAGCCGCATCATCCCCGGCAACGAAAAAACCATCTATCGGATGATCGATCACCTCTTCCGCCGCGAAGCTCACGTGATTTACGAAGACGGCACCAGCCCCCCGGTTCACGTCTCAGGCCATGCCAGCCAGGAAGAACTCAAGCTGATCATCAATCTGGTCAAGCCGCGCTACTTCATCCCCGTCCATGGCGAATACCGCCAACTCAAATTGCACGCCGAAATGGCTGCTGCGATGCGCGGATCAGTCGGCAAAGTCATGCTGATCGAAAGCGGAGACATCCTGGAGTTCGACGAACTAGGCGCCCGCAAGACCGGGAAAGTAAACGTCGGCCGCGTCTGCATCGACTCCGGCAACCGCACCGATGTAGTCGAAGACCTGATCATCAAAGACCGTCGCCATCTCAGCGAAGACGGAATAGTCCTTCCGATCATTGCCATCAACAAGCTGTCAGGAAAAGTCGAGACCACGCCGGAAATCGTTACCCGCGGATTCAACATCGGCGAAGACGGCTTCATGGACGGCGCCAAGCGCATCGTCGAAGACACGCTGGCATTTTCCAGCGAAGAAGAAAAAGCCGACTACGGTGTAATCAAAGAAAAAATCCGCGCCGACCTAAAGCGCTACATCAGCAAGCAAAGCCAAAAACGCCCCCTGATCATGCCTGTAATCCTGGAAATCTAATCACCTCAAGTGGGGACAGCCGCCTTCGGCTGTCCAGCGAAGGCGAAGCCGAGCACCCCATATTCAACGCCAAGCCCTGTCATCATGAGGGCAGCATTTTTCTCGCGCGCAAGGACTCTCAAAACTTGTCATCCTGAGCGCAGCATTTGCGTTCGCGAAAGTGAACGCAAATGCGAAGTCGAAGGATCGCTACTTTGCTCCGACACTCCATCGGGCGTTGGATGGCTTCCTCACACACTGCTTTCGCAGCCGCGATATCAACCGGCGCGAGTCACTGGGCACATCAGCCCGCCACCCCAGTGGCGAGGAAACCGCCCTTAACGATACTCTGTCCTCTAGTCATCAACCGAAACGAATGATCACCCTTTCCGACATCCAAAGCGCCCAATCACGCCTGCAAGGCGTAACCGTTCGCACGAGACTCATTTCATTCCCGCTCTGCGCCGAAGATCCGCGGCAACTCCAGCTCAAGCCGGAGAACCATCAACCTATCGGCTCCTTCAAACTTCGTGGCGCCTACAACAAAATCTCCTCCCTGTCCGAGGCCGAGCGCAAGCGCGGCGTCATCTCCTATTCCAGCGGCAATCACGCTCAAGGGGTCGCCTACTCAGCCCGGGCACTCAATGTTAAATGCATCATCGTGATGCCCAACAATGCTCCCCAAATCAAACGCGATGCCACCTCGAAACTCGGTGCGGAAATAGTTCTAGTGGGCCCCGGCTCCGACGAGCGCAAAACCAAAGCCGAAGAACTGGCCGCGCAGCACGGATACGCCATCGTGCCTCCCTACAACGACGAAAAAATCATTGCCGGACAAGGCACCATCGGCCTCGAAATCCTCGAAGACCTCCCGAACGTCGAAACGATTCTGGCCCCAGTCGGGGGCGGAGGCCTGGTCTCTGGCATCGCCGCCGCAGTCAAGCTGACAAATCCGAAAGTGAACGTCATCGGGGTCGAACCCGAACTCGCCGCCGACGCACAGGCCAGTTTGCGACAGGGCACAATCGTTCAGCTCCCGGCCGAACAAGTCTCGCGCACCGTCGCCGACGGACTCCGTACTCAAAGCATCGGCCCCATCAACTTCGAACACATCCGCACCTATGTCGATGACATCATCACCGTCTCCGAAGACGAAATCCGTCAGGCCTTGAGGTACCTGTGCGCCAATCCGCAAACGGCACCCGAGCCAAGCGGTGCTGTCGCCACCGCCGGATTCATCTTCCACGCCAAGCAAATTCCGCAGACCAGACTCAACGTGGCCGTGATCAGCGGAGGCAATATCGAACCGGAAATGCTGAGGGAACTCCAAAAAGCGTAAACGAGTGCAGAAATCCAATGTGTCNGCTGCCGCATCCCACCCAATGTTTAGAAAACGGGCGTCATCCCGAGCGTAGCCGCCTTTCAGGCGAAGCCAGGGATCTCCAGGCAAGAGCTGCCAGTCAAAAATTGAGAAATACTTGGAAAAACGAATACTGATTCCCGCAATCACCATCCTGCTTTCAGCACCCACTTTGGCGCAAAACGCGGGCTCACTCATCTCCAATCCGATCTACCAATCCAATTGCACCAAATGTCACGGCAAGACCGCCGAAGGACGCTTCATGGCCGGCCCGTCTCTGGTCTCAGGAAAAGCGACCGCTTTATCGCCCGATGATTTGCGCAGCATCATCACCAAGGGCAAGCACCACATGCCCAAATTCGAAGGCAAGCTGTCACCTGCCGACATCGATGCTCTGGTCGACCAGATTCGCTCCAACGCCAAACCGAAATGACGCGAAATCTTCCACAGCTTTTATTTCGGAGGGTGTGACATCTAACCTTGACTTCAACTCTTAAACCAGCCATCCTTAATGCCGAACGAGGCACAACTATGCGGGAGAGCGGCGCCAACTCTCTTGTTTTCAAGATTTTGCCCGTAAGTAATTGGGGCTCTAGGATTATTTCCCAAATTTCCCGCAACTCTCCGATTCCAATAGACCGGGGGGCGGGGGGGATGCCCGACTCAACCCATCGATTCCCATTCCGGGAAATTGGTGTTCTCGTTCTCGGCGCGATTTTTTCCACAACTGCTGCCCTCGCTCAGGCTCAGCGTGGAACCCTCGTCCACGAAGAAACCATTCGCGTTTCTCCCAGTTCCGACACGGCCAAACTAGGCACCGCGGCTCGCGGCCACGAACTCATTCTCATCGACAGCAGCCGTGAGTGGACGCATGTCCAGGCGATCTTGCGCGAACCGCGCAAAGACGCCGATGAAGACGATCCCGAAGGACAAGGCAAGACCATCTCGGGATGGGTTCTCACTAAGGCGCTGGTTGGCCAGAACACTCCTAATGGCGACAAAATCATATTCGGCGAGGCGGTGAATTCCGAAGACGAGGCCAGCCGGCGCCGCGGACGCCGCGATGCCGCCCAGGACGCCATGCGCCTGTACTACCGTGTGTACGACCTGTTTCCCGCATCACCACTTGCCGGCGAAGGCCTTTATCGCGCCGCCGATATCCGTTGGCAGATCGATCGCTCCGACATCATGACCCGGCCCTCGGCGCGCGAGCGAGAAGCCTACATGCGCGGCCAGATCGATGAGGAGTGGATGAAGCTGGTTATGAAGAAATTCCCCGGCACAAAGTGGGCTGATCTGGCGGCATTTCATCTGATCGAAAATAAACTCTGTGGAGATTGGCAGGGTGCCTCGAAGTGCCCGGAAAAAGAAGCCGACATGTACGAGAAGTACGCCAAGGAGCACGATCAGTCGTCCGCAGCTCCCGAGGCTCTGTATCAAGCAGCGTGGCGACAATCTGCCCTAATGGAAATCTACAAGACCGAGGCCAATCAGAAAAAATCTGATGCTGCGAAAAGCCACGCGCTCGAGCTCGCACAAAAAATTCTCGGTCAGTACTCACAGAGTCAGTGGGCGCTTCGCGCGCAAACTCTGATTTACGACATCCAGCAAGGTGTTGCGACCTACGGCAGTTCGAACGACTAATCCCATGAACTCACCAAGCCGCAGATTGTTCGGGTCGACAATGTTGGGTTTCGCAATCACTGCGACATTCGTTTCTTATCAACTACTCACTGACACTCAGTCGTCCATCGCGCGAAGTTCCACTCTGATGATGGTGTTTGTCGTCCTCTGTCCGCCGTCGCTGCTTTCTGTCGCACTTGATCCCGATGTCGGAACAAACAGTTTCTACGTTCTCTGGACCGTGATTGCACTCCTCAACGCGGGTCTATTTGCAACGGTCCGAGCGCTTCTCACGCGACGACTGCAACGGCCCGACTAACCCTGCGTTCTCTGCGTGCATTTTCTCATCGGACTCAGCGGCTAAAAGCCTGGATCGATGCGATGGCAGAGAACCACTCAGAGCCCCAGAAACCAATAATTTTGAGATACTTTGTCTCTCGCATTTCTGGAGGACGATTGAACGACTACGTACTGGCTCTGATCCTGGGAATCGTTGAAGGCATTACTGAATTTCTGCCCGTCAGCTCAACCGCACATCTGCGCCTTTCGGAAGCACTGCTGCACCACACTGGCTTGGCTCCCGATCTGACTCTCGACAATGGCTATTGGAAAATGTTCACCATCGTCATCCAACTCGGCGCGATTCTGTGTTTGCCCGTCTATTTCTGGAATCGCATAACCAAGTTCCTTGCAACCTTCCCCAACGGCGAAAGCGGCAATCGCACAGCTCTAACGCATCCGCTCGGACTGACGACCATCGCATTCCTCGTCACCGCGATTCCTTCGTTTCTTCTCACCAAGGTGATCGGCAAGCATCTCGAGAATATCGTCATCATCGGTTGGTCGCTGCTGANTGGAGGAGTGATCATGTGGATCGTCGATGCGATGCACGCCAAGGCCGAAGCTGCGGGGCANAACGGGAACAGCAACATCCAGACCTGGAAGATGGAGGACATGACCTTGGGACAATCGATCTGGATTGGATTCTGCCAGATCTTCTCCGCAGTCTTCCCTGGAACGTCGCGATCTATGTCGACAATCGCGGCTGGACAGATTGCACGCATGTCGCGTGCATCGGCCTTGGAATTCTCTTTCTTCGTATCAATTCCGACGATGGCTGCTGCGACGCTTTATACCCTTTTCAAATCCCTTCGCGGAAGGGGCGAGAATCCCATCGGCGTGGCTCAGATCGACGCCCACGGATGGATCGTCCTGGCGATCGGTTTCATCGTTTCGTTCATCGTCGCCTACGCTTCGGTCGCGTGGTTCATGGCCTACGTGAGAAAACGCGGGTTTGCGCCGTTTGCTGTATACAGAATCATAGTTGGAATCCTGGTGCTAGCGTTCGCGGCGAGGCTCGCGTGAGAGCGTGAAACCGATAACCATAAAGGACACGAAGGAACTCTAAGGATTGCCTTCGTGAAACTTCGTGTCCTTCGTGGTTAAAGCGTGTCTGAATAACTCTCCCCTGCCAAGTACTTATTGCTAAGTGCCAATTGCTGATCGAGATACACTGCCCGAATTCCCTCATTGTGGGAACCTCCGCTTCTTGGCATAATAGTTGCGCTCTGGCCNATTACGACGCTGAGGCTCGCCTCGGCGGTGATCCTGGCCTAAATGGATTATTTGGCAACGATTTTCATCCCCACCGGGAACCGACGCCTTAACGAGCTGATCGGGTTCCTGATGTGCGTCTCCGCGCTCCTCCTCCTTCTCGCGCTGGTTTCCTATTCTCCGCTCGATCCTTCCTGGAATAGCGCCTCGGTTCTAACTGGATCGCATGCAGCCCGCAACTGGATCGGTATCGTCGGTGCCTACATGGCAGACGCGGTACTCCAATTCTTCGGTGTCGGCGCATTCCTGCTGATCATCTTTCCGGCCATGCTGGGAGCGCGCTGGTTCCGCTCCATGAAAGTGCAGTCACCGCTGGCGAAGAGTTTGGGCGTGGTTTGGCTGCTGATGTTTGTGCCCGCCATGCTCGCGCTGCTGCCAGGAGGCTTGCGCTGGGCACAGGTGATTCCGATCGAAGGACTGCTGGGCCGCGTGATCGGCGACTTCCTGATTCATTACTTGAATCTGGTGGGCGCGTACATTGTGTGCGCGACGATCTTGGCAGTTGCCTTGTATCTCTCGACCGCATTCTCCTTTTCAGCCATCAAACTTTGGGCTCCGACGCGGTTTGCATTCGTCACCGCGCTGTGGAACCGCTACAAAGATTGGCGCCAGGAGCGGGCCCGCAAGCGTCAACAGAAGGAACTGGAACAGCGACGCATCTCGAAGCCCCTCGTAAAGACCCAAATGATTCCGTCGCGCCCCGTTTCGCCAGTGGCGCAGGCAGAACCGCGTCGTACCGGTATCGAGCGGATGGCGGCCGAAGAGGAAGCAGCGAAGTCTCCAGCAAAATCGACAACCGGCGGAATCTTGCCCGAGTCATTGTCACCCATCCCCTCTGCAGATGCCGGAGCTGATCCTGAAGTCACTGAACGCGCCGACAGCGGCCAGAAGGCCAAGACAACAATGCCGCGCATTGCGGGTGGCTACAAGCTGCCTTCCAGCAGCCTTTTGCAGCGTCCCGACGAGCAGCAGGCTGTGGACGCCGACGAACTCAAACTGCTCGCGCAAGTGCTGACGGAAAAGTACTCCGAGTTCGAAGTGCATGGACAGGTCACGCAAATCAATCCTGGCCCGGTTGTCACGACATTTGAGTTCAAGCCCGAAGCCGGCATCAAGTACAGCCGCATCACGAATCTGGTGGACGATCTCTGCTTGGCATTGAAAGCTGAGAGCATCCTCGTCGAGCGCATGCCGGGAAAGAGTACGGTTGGCATTCAGGTGCCGAACCGCCAGCGCGAAATCATCTTCCTGCGCGAGAACATCGAGTCGCAGGAGTTCATGGGCTCGAAATCGAAGCTCACGATGGCGATGGGCAAGGACATCAACGGCCGCATCGTCACCGCCGATCTCGCGGGCATGCCGCACTTGCTGATCGCCGGATCGACCGGTGCTGGAAAAAGCGTCGCGATCAACGCGATGATCATGTCCATCCTGTACAAGGCGACACCTGATCAAGTTCGACTAATCCTGGTTGATCCGAAGCGGCTGGAACTCGGCAACTACGAAGGAGTTCCGCATCTCTATACCCCGATCATCACCGAGCCAAAGCTTGCGGCGAATGCTTTGCGAAACGCGGTACGTGAAATGGAGCGGCGATTGAAGTTGCTCGCCTCCAAAGGCGTTCGCAACATCGACCAGTACAACAAGCTCTTTGACCAAGGCAATACTCCCAGCCTGTTCGCTGAAGATTCGGAAGAGAAACCCATTCCCTATATCGTGATCATCATCGACGAATTGGCCGATCTGATGATGCTGGATTCGTCGAACGTCGAGGAGTCGATTACTCGTCTGGCGCAGATGGCACGTGCGGTCGGTATCCACCTGGTGCTCGCAACGCAGCGACCCTCGGTCGACGTCATCACGGGACTGATCAAGGCCAACTTCCCTGCCCGCGTGTCATTCCGCGTGGCAACGAAGGTCGATTCGCGCACGATTCTGGACTCCAACGGAGCAGAGGCTCTATTGGGCAAAGGCGACATGCTTTACCTGCCCTCAGGTTCAGCGCGGGTGCATCGCCTGCATGCACCGTTCGTTACAGAAAAAGAAATCGCCGCCGTCGTGGAATTCTGGAAGTCGCAAGGACTTGCTGAATACCAGCAGTCGTTCCTGGAAGCTCCTAAGGAAGAACGTGATACTGCTGCTGGAGGAGGCGGTGGGGAATCTGGCGAAGCTGGCGAGGGCGAAAACGATCCGATGTACAACGACGCCGTCAGACTGGTAGTTGAATTTGGCAAAGCGTCTACTTCCCTGTTGCAGCGGCGTTTGCGAATCGGTTACGGCCGCGCGGCACACTTGATCGATCTAATGGAGCAGGATGGAATTGTGGGCGCGGCGGATGGCCCTAAGCCACGCGAAGTGCTGAAGCGACCCGATTGGATCTCAGAGATCGAAGAATCGATGCGATAGGTTTTAGGGAAAAATGAAAAGGGCGGCTCTCACACGCCGCCCTTTATCGTTTGACGGGAACAAATTAGAACTTGAACACGATGCCGATTGGCATGCGGAAGTTCTTGCTGCTGGTGCTGCCATTGCTATGCAGCATCATCCAGTCAGCGCCTGCACGGACTGCGGCATAGCGATTCACGTTGATATCCACTCCACCGCCGGCCAACAGAGCCATACCGTTATCGGAACCACTCACGTCGGGCGAAGAGAAGCGAGTTCCTCCGACCAGTGCGTGCACGAACGGCGTGTACGCTTTGTGCGCGCGCAGCGCCAATTGCGGCCCAAAGGTGTAGGTGTAGTTGTGGATGCTTACGCCTTCAATGCTCTTATAGTTGGCGCTGAAGTCGCCGGTAATCCCAAAGTACTCATTGAGATTGCCTGTGGCTCCAAAGTTGAAGCCGTTGAAGTTAGTTCCGCCCTCGAACCGAGTCCACTGATAGCCACCGTAGAATTCAGCCTTCGGATGATCGTTCTCCGCGGCCAAGGCAGAGAGTGAAAACAGTCCAACGAGAAGTCCCACAAAAGCTAATTTGCGCACAGTTCCTCCCAAAAATTTGGATGGTAAGTTTGCTTTCGTGATTGATTAGAACTTGCGCCGAAGTTACTCGCAAGGCACTGAAAGTGCTATGCCAGAATTACCCTAAAGTAATAGACTATATTCAGCTAACCTTCTGATTATGCTTAGTTTACAGCTGGGAGCAGTGGTTGGACCAATATGGAATGGCCCTTGGGGCTTGCAGAATGATGAAGAGGTCCGACCAGGAAAGAATCGGGCGGAGCGTTGCTATAGACCAACCCAATTCCAGAAACGTTCTTTCGTCCGGCGGAGAGATTCCGGGAGCCAGCTCTTGTAACGTAAGAGTACGGTTGCGTTGACCGTTTTTGGCGTCTTACTGGAGAACTTGTTGCTGAAGATCAGATAGTAGACCCCAGCGCCGGCCGGCAGTTCTGCTTGTATACTTCCCTTCGGAACCCGGCCGCTTTCATACACAGAACTCGTAGCGTATCCGTTTTGCCAGACGGCAAAAGCTGGTTCGCTCAGGACATACACTTCTATATCGCTATCGTCCCCGTCGGCTGAGGCGGACTTGGCATTGACCGCCTTTTTGTCGGGTGCGACGGTAAACTGTCCGACAATCGAAACATTCGTCGAGCCTTCTGGCAGGTCAAACTTGTAATAGCGGAAGTTGCGAGCTGTCACAGAAAACGGAGTCTCTAGAATGGCCTGGTCGTGTTTCCACCCGAAAAATTCCTGCAGGCCCTGAGCATAGGGATTGTCGCTGGTGGCTGTCCACAGGACAGTTGTGAGGAGCAAACCGAGCAGCAGCCAGAGGATGAGACGGCGCTTCTTTATGGGAGGAGCCACGATTTCGACAATCGGCTCCTCAATCTTCAACGGCTCCTTCGGTGCTGGGCTCACGGGTTTGCCACACTTCAGGCAGAATTGGGCTTCATCGGGCAGGGTCGCACCACACTTGCTGCAACCCAGAAGGACCTTGGTTGCAGACGCCGTGGTGGTATNGATCGGCATACTCAACTACTCTCCACTTCAAAAATGCAAAAAGGACGCTTTGCGGACGTTCGAACTTTCTGGGACAAGCTCCTGAATACGCAGATATTAGCACAGCTTCTGTTTGTGGAGCCCAGAAGGTTTGGTTCACATAGGCCTCTGGAGGGTTACTTTGGTGGGGGCCGATTTCGCTGTATCCGTTGTCAATCTTTTTCGGGGTCTCTGCTGTGGTACGCTGATCGCGCTGAACGTCTCCCATGCGCTTTCTGCGTCTGTCTTGGGCGTTACTCTCAGCACTCTTCCTCACCGCCACTCCCGTATTACGCGGACAAAATACAGACTGCATGGAACCGACCTTCGTGGTAAATGTTGTCGACCATCGCACTGTCCCCAACGGCCTCACCCAGGGCAATTTCCAGGTCAAATATCGGGGCCAGTTCTGCGCCCGCGCAATGTTGCATATTCGGAAGGTCCGCGGCGTGTCATCGTTCTACTGGACGTCAGCGGAAGTATGCGTAGCCCTCAAGGAGACGTCGGGAAGTGGAAGGTTGCAAGGCAGGCGGCGTGGGACTTGGTGGAGGCGCTACTTCCAGGGTCGAAGGCAGGGCTGATCACATTCTCCTGCGACTGCTAAGACGCGGGCTCCGCTGTCTTCGAACCGGGAGCTCATCGCCCATTGGCTGAACGACGAGAAGGCTCTCAATGCCGAAGTGCTGAGGGAACGCACCGCCTTATACGACGCGCTTCAGTCGACGGGTGGACCAACTACGCCCATCTGAACCCGGAGACTCTATTTACCTCATTACCGATGGTGGGGACAACGCGAGCAATACCCGCCAGTCGAAGGTTGCCGACGGCATTACTCGACTCAGGTGTTCGTCTGTTTGCGCTGCTGCTCCCGGAATATCGCTACGCTTCTCGCCTTCAATTTGATGCTCCCCAAAATCTCTCAGGGCTGAGTGAGGACTCAGGCGGATTTATGGAGCCATTGGATCTCGAACACGGTTTCCAGTTATTCGGCGAGAAGATTAAGCAAAATCTAAGAGCCCACACAGCTGGGCTAAGCTTCGAGATTTCGGCCTTCTATTCTCTGTCTGTCGACCAGAGAGTCCCGAGAAAGCGACGCGCTGGGAGTTGACATTCCTCGAGTCGGGCAAGCGGAAGAAGGATGTCTGGCTCGGATCTCCGCACGAAGTACCACCCTGCCACCTACGCCAACTGAGCCAAACTCCCATCCAGCCCTAACTGTTTCGCAACCGGTTTCATGGCCTCGATGCAAAAGCCAATGTGTTCGTCGAGATCTACACCGAGCGCAGCAGCTCCCTGGATGATATCTTCGCGATTGACCTTGCGGGCAAAGGCTTTATCCTTCATCCTCTTGCGTATTGATTTCACGTCTACGTCCGCCAACGATTTACTGGGCTTGATCAGCGCAACCGCAGTAATGAATCCGGCGAGTTCGTCGCAGGCAAAGAGGCTCTTTTCCAACTCCGAATCGCGCGTCACCCCTGTGTACTCGGCATGCGACATAATGGCGCGGCGTATGACCTCCGGATAGCCACGCTGCTTGAGGATCTCGTTTCCACGATAGGGATGATCTTCGAGACTGGGCCAGCGTTCGTAGTCGAAGTCGTGAATCAGACCTATCACTCCCCAGAGTGTTTCTGCATCGGAGGAACCGTCTCCGTGCTTTTTAGAGCAAGCTCGCATACACGCCTCTACAGCCAAGGCATGCTTGCGGAGACTCTCGGATTGGGTGAACTCCGTCAATAGGTTCCAGGCGGTTTCTCTGCTTATTTCACTCATTTTGTGGGCTACCAGGAGGTGTCTCTTAACAAAATCTTTACATACTGCTTACAGCCGGGATCAGTTCTGGCGAGCATACTACAGGCAGCGCCCCTTCCAGGTTCTGTGGGCCCCTTGGAGGCTCAAATGCTTACCGAGCGCGACTACTTCTGGGTGGTTCTCTGCAAAAACCATCGCTTTCACCACAAGGGCAATACCTCGTATTCGCATCAGATCGCACTTGGGGAAACGGATGCGTATTCTCCGCTACCCATGCTGACGCAAAACATGACTGTGCGATGCGATACCTGTGGCGAGGAGTATTCGTACAGGCCGGCGGATATTCTGCGGAACATCATTGCGATTCCGAATGGATTTGTACCTCATCCGATGTTCCGGCAGTTCTAGACAGATCATCGCCTCGGTCATGACAACGCGGATGCCCGCTTTGCCTGCCTGGACACAATCAATCGCCAACGTCAGCTCCAGTCGGGAATCAAATCAGTAAACTTACGCTCCAACTGTTGATGATCTGAATTCTCCCATGCTTTTATGCGGGTTTGACGGGTGCAATTTGCGACAAGATAGAGGATTGTCGCAGTTTTAGTGCATTTTTCTCTTGACTTCCACAGGGCCGGTGGCTCAGATTGAGACTGCCAGCAGGAACCCCCAAGTCATTCCTGCTCTGTGGTTTAGCCGTAAGGAGGGCCCGCTCTGGCACTCCCACAACTCGATGGCTACGACTCTTGCCCCGGTAGATTCACGGGAAGTCGTTCGTTGTGATCACTGTCTGTTAGTGCAATTCCGCACATCCCATAACAACTGCCGGCGCTGTCACGCGTCCCTTGACGAGGAACCCGAGCCCGAACCGATCATCGTCGCGCCACCTGTGATGATGCCGGTACCGACCAACGGTCGGGGACATCTGAACCTGGCGACTTCGATCCGGTCGTTGCGCCTGCGCAACGGACTCAGCCAACGGCAACTTGCCGGGCGCATGGCGGTACCGCGCACGTATGTCTCGAAGATCGAGAATGAAAAAGCCACGCCGACGCTGTCGTCCCTGGAACGGCTAGCGCGTGCACTGGAGGTCACTGTGCCCGAACTGCTTAGCGGC
>AP72_2010_repI_A100DRAFT_1000068_pt1 | contig 17736 bp, 16 predicted proteins | sample AmaPasrepliIA100_FD_9193 | JGI IMG/M metagenome (IMG submission 9193)
GTGGTCACTCCGGCCGAGGCGATCGCAGCGGGAGCGAGCCACATCGTGGTCGGAAGGCCCATCACCGAAGCGCCGGATCCTGCGGCCGAAGCGCGGGCGATTCTGGGGCAAATCAGCTTGTAGTCGTGCGTCGTGCGGCTTTCATCCTGGTGGTCGCTTACCCCAGGTTAAGCTAGATCACTTGCGCAAACGCGACTTTGGTCAATAACCGTAATCGCGCTGCTTCACCAACTGATCAAATTTGCTAGCTCTGGCGAGGCGAACAGATTAGTGGTTCGGGATCATCTGATCCTTAATTTTTGTAAATGCCTCATCGAACCCCTTGAAGAGGTTCGTGCCACTCTGCGTTTCACCACCGGGCTCGGACAAGAGAGCACTCAGAGTTGAGTCACTGACAGAGACGTGGCAATTTTTGGGCCCAAAGCACTTGGCCAATCCATAAACGCTGGCGACCGCAACGTTACCCTTGTCTTCAACGCAAATCATTTTGACTGTAATCACCACATCCATTTTTCCGTTGTCGCTCAAGTCACTCACCAGTTCGTATTTCTCCGAGTTCTTCAGGGCATCATTGAACGCTGATTGGATCACTGACCCCGATTTCAAGACGCAGTTTGTCACTAAGAACACAGGCTTCGGTTGGTCGCTGGCATGAGCGGCATCATTTGTTTGCGGGCGTTCTTGAGTTTGAGTCTGTTGTTGTTGATCCTGCGGAACACTTGGTAAGGAATTTAATGCAGCGGTCTGCGTGGCGGGATGTGCCGCTTCCCATGTGCGAATGCGTTCCTTCACATCAGCAAGCTGAGCTGGTGTGAGCACTGCTTCGACTTTGTCACGATAGTCTTTAACAAATCCCTGTTCGAGCTTTGACGCAGCGATCGCAATCCAGAAATACGCTTGCAAGTTGTCTTTTTCTACACCTGCACCAGCGCGATAAGCCATCCCGAGGTTGTATTGAGCTTTTGCCATGCCTTGCTCGGCAGCCTTCTGCCACCAACGAGCGGCCTCGGCGGTGTCCTTTTCGACACCGTTTCCTAAGTTGTACGCCTGTCCGAGGTTGTATTGAGCCGCTGCGCTGCCTTGATCGCCTGCTTTGCGATACCAACGCAAAGCTTCGGCGGTGTCCTTTGCAACGCCTGTGCCAGCGTAATACGCAGCTCCAAGCCAGAACTCACCGTCAGCGTTGCCCTGTTCGGCAGATTTGCGCAGCCAGTTGACGCCCTCTGATTCGTTCTTCGGGACTCCATTGCCGGACATGTAGAACAGTCCGAGGCTAAGCTGCGAAGCTGCATTGCCATTGTTGGCGGCCTTCGTGTGCCATCGCACACTTTCGACCTCGTCTTTCGGAACGCCCACGCCCAGGCCATACGCGGTTCCAAGATTGCCTTCAGCCTCTACATTGCCTTGCTCGGCAGCCTTCTTCCACCAGCGCACGGCTTCGGCGTCGTCTTTTGGAACGTCCCGACCCAGGTGATAGAGTCCTGCGAGGGCTGCCTGCCCATCTGCATTGCCTTGCTCGGCAGCCTTGGTATACCAGCGTAGAGCCGCTGCGTAGTTCTTCGAAACTCCCGCGCCGATCTGATACGCACCCGCAAGATTCATCTGCGCTGATGCGTCGCCATGCTCGGCAGCCCTCTGCCACCAATGTACGGCTTGCTCGTCATCCTTCGGCACCCCTTCACCTAGGTGATACGCCTTGGCAAGGGTCAATTGCGCTTGTACATCACCGTCCTGAGCCTTGCTCTTGAGTTCGCTGATGCTTTGCGCGTATCCGAAGGGCAGTATGGCGAGCAAACAGAAGACGGAGCACAAGATAAACGAGCGAGCAGTGCGCGTAAGAGTTCCTGTTCTCATGGACTGCAGGCTACTCCTGAATTTGCAACACTTCCAGATCGATTGCGTTAGCAGGGGTTTGCACGGTATGGACAAAGGTCAGGGATCGTTCGGGAGACCCGAAACTCTCGTGAGTGCCGGGCGAGATCGGTTGCCACAACCGAGGATCCTTCCTGCGATATAATCCGCCCCAACTCCACGGGTAAGCGGCACGAACTTATCGTATCGGTCATCACGCAGTGAAACATAAGACAGCAGCCTCGAATTCAACCACGACCACGCACAATCAGAAACTGTGCATCGCCTGCAAAGAGCCGATTCCTATCGACGCCGAGGTTTGCTTTCATTGCAGAACGAGGCAAGTGCCAGAACCAGAAGCAAAGGAACCAGGCTCCAAGCGGGTCTTAGCGTGGATTGGCGTTGTCACAGCCGTGATCGGGCTCATCACTGGCCTGAGTGGAATCGTGGGTCCAGTGAAGGGCTGGTGGAAGCAAGGTCGTCAATCCCACGCGATGCTTGCAACAGCTCAACGGCAGAGCGAACTGGGCGAATACTCTGCCGCCCTGGATAGTGTGGCCGAAGTCCTGAAAGCAAATCCTGGTGACCAGCAAGCGCTGCATACACAGCTCGACGTCGCCATGGCGTGGATCGAAGATATTCGTACTCCGCGACATGATGTAGATGCTGTTGCGCCTCAGGCGCGGGTAATTTTCGATCGTCTTACGCCGATTCTTCAGGGTGGACTCGGAACAGCAAAGGACTATCGCGCGGCAGATGTGGTGGCGCACCTCGGATGGCTGAACCTGCTGAAGTGGAGAATCGCCGGACAGTCCGGCATTATCGAGTCGCATCTCCGCGCGGCTTTGCAGATGGATCCCCAAAACGTCTTTGCTAATGCCATGTTCGGAGAATGGGTCCTGCTTACGCATGGAGACCTGGAAGAAGCGAAGGCACATTTCGCCACGGCCTTGAAAACCGGCAAGTCCAAAACTTTCGTGCGCGACTGCCAGCTCGAAGGCATGATCTATAACGACGATGCCGGCGTTCCGGCCGAACTGATCCGGGTAGCGAATCAAATGAGGAAGGATAAGGATCCGATTGGGGATGACCGGAGCAGAATTCGCTGGGATTTTAGTTTGACCGAAAGCGACACCGAACTGAAGGAAGTTCTTTCCGCCCTTCCGCCCCAGGAACTCCTGGCAACCTATGAATGGCTCAATCCCCCGGATTCGGAGGGATCCGATTTCGGAAAGAAAGTAGAACGGCGATTCGTCGAAGCTTACGTCGATGAAGTCTCCGGTAAACGGGAGGAAGCTCTCCAGATCTACCGGAGCCTGGAAACTGAAACCAAGAACTCCGATCCGCTCATTGCGAAACGCGTGCGGGATGCAGTCCAGCGATTAAGCCACTAACTTCTAAAGCTTCTCGAAAAATTCACACGCCGAGCACGAGATGTAGATCCCGCCCGGGACGCCGCGCTCGCGGTCTTTGANGCGCTTCACGATGCGGGTGGGCTTGCCGCACTTGGGGCAGTCGGTGCTCTTGGTGGTATCCATGACCTTCTTACGGTCAGCTGTTTTTGCGATCTTGGCTCCTACGGCCATGATTGTCTCCTGATATTTCGAATGTGTGTGCGCAGCACTCCGGGCATCAACGGCGCGGATAGTGGTGGATAGGTTTTTTCTGGATCCACTCGGGAAGAATCTGAAGCTGCGTCTTGCTGCTCTTCCGCCGAAGTCAATTTTACAGTAAGGTTGCACCGGATGTCGCTTTCACCCCGAAGATCTTCTATGTCACGCCGCTTGTGGGCAATCCTGAATACGGCTCTGTTCACGATCCTCGTGCCGGGGACGGTCGCGATTTTAATGCCTCGATGGCTGATGGGCGGATACTTGTGGCCTGCCAACGGCCTCTCGACGTGGCTAGGAGCCCTGCTTTTTGTTTGCGGTGCCGCGATCTACTTCCGCTGTGCATGGGAATTCGCGGTGCGAGGCCTGGGAACACCCGCGCCCATTGCGCCGACCAAGTTTCTGGTCACGACCGCGCTGCATCGATACGTACGCAACCCGATGTACCTGGGAGTGGCGTTGGCGATTCTTGGACAAGCTGTCATGTTTCGCTCGCTGCACGTCGCCGAGTACGCGGCGGTCCTGCTAATGATCGCGCATGTGTTTGTTGTTCTGTACGAGGAACCCACGCTGTCGCGGCAGTTCGGGGAATCATATGAAGAGTATCGAAGAGCTGTTCCGCGGTGGTTGCCGCGGCTTCCCGCTGGTCGGCAAAATCGTTGACCACAAAGGACACAAAGGAACACGAAGGAAAAACAAGAACGCGTCTACTGATTCGCGGCTCGTTGTTGCGGCGAACTGAAGTTTCCAAACTCTAATTGACGGACCACTCCGGCAGGGGAGCCCGGTTTGGTTTCGTTCCATTGGACCCATCGCGAAAAGGGGCGGTTCTCGCCGGCGCGATATTTATCCCGTACTGTGACTCGAATTTTGGATCCGGCCTTTAGTTGCTGAGTCCAATCAGACTCAAGGTCGTGGTAGCTGCCGCCGTGGCCTTGAAAGGCCGCGTGTAATGTCCTGGGAGCAAACGTGTTCATATTCGGATTCTGCAGGCCTAGATTGCGGACATCGCCCGGTGCTCCGAACTGAATGCCGATGAGGTGTCCGGCGTGCTCTCCGGAGCCGCCCGACATGGTGCGTTGCGCAGCAATGGTTCGGTGAGTAGCGACCTTACCGGGAACGCCAAGCTCGCCCGAAGCCTCCTTGTAGAAATACTTTCCCTGGGACCACTGCCGAAAAATGAATTGCGCGCTGATGTCGGGTAATGCCATCGCTTCTCCCCTTGGCACGCGCGATGGTAGCATGAACCGGCTTCGGGCTTCCGGCGATTGGGTTGCAAGGATCCTTCGATCAACTCCGCTATTGGGTTATGCGGCCTCGCAGTATCGTGATCGACGCCTTCGGGAGTTGATAGAGTGCGTCTGCGCTTCCCTGCACAGAGGACCGAGACGGAGGACCGTCTGGGTCGGCGTGCCCTGTGACTCCTTCCTGGTGCCACTGATATTCATTCGACCCGAACGTGATGCGATCGACTTGCCCGGAGAAGAAGCGTTCGGACTTGCCTGTTCCCTGGAACGCCAGTTTCACAGCGTGATCGTTCACCTGATCACGATTCACTAGCATGACCGACCATTGGCCGTCGGGGCGCTCCACTGCATACGCAGTCACCATGGCGTGTCCAGCGGCGTCATTCACATCACTCCACGCCTTGAACTGTTTGTGTGGAGCATCAATGGGCTGCACCCATTCTTTCGTGATGAGTTGGGCTGCGATGTATTGCGGAGGATAACCCACCACCTTCCAGTCCTTGTCTACCCAGAGGAAATTTCCGAAGCCTGAGAGATTCCCCGGATAGGGCATGTAATGGAAGTAATACGTCGCACCAGCACCTTCGGCCATCATGCTGCCGACATAGTCCGCGAGCCAGAGACCTGCTTTCACGGTCGAGGGCGGAGCACCTCCTCCGATGTTGCCTTCCGTCATAAAGAACGGAATGTTCGAGGGAACACCATTGTCCTTCCAGACTTGCACGATGTGGTGCACGTACTCCTGCTCTGGATAAAGATCGGCCCAGGAATAGCTCGGTCGATCCTGATACGGATAATGTTCAAAGGAAAAGAAATTGAAATCGTTGAGGCGGTTGTGCGCCTTCAGATAGTCCACGAAGCGTCCGATCCACGAGACCTTGCCGTTAGCGTTTGGCCAGACTTCCACATCTCCAAACGTTCCTTCGAAGGGAGGTCCACCGAGTTTGGCATCGGGAGCAACTTTGCGGATCGCAGTCGCAAACTGCAGATAAAGCGTGGCGTAATCTTCGGGAAGCATGTGCTGGCCGTCGGCTTCTTCCCCCATCTCAATGTATGAGATCGGATAGTGGCGCTTGTAAAGATAGGCAATCTCATTCGCGGCATCTTCCGGAGTCGAGTAAAGCATTGCGATTGGCACCATCGTCGGCAGTCCGCGCGTGACGCCGGAATTGAAGAAGAAGTCGAAGCCGACCTGATCGCCTCGGTTCTTGTCGAGATCGGACTCAGCATGCCAGGGGTCGACGGATGAAGGCCATGTGATGGTTTGTTCGCGACTGGGAAAGTGGGTGACGTAGTCGTTGAATGTTCCCTCTTCTGAGAGTGCACCAACGTAGAGCTCGTTAATGGCGTAGCCTACGCAATTGCGTTTGTCGGCAGAGCCGTGAGTATCACACGTGTTCGAAGACTCGGTCATCCATATCCGCAGGTAGCGAACGGGAATCATCCAGGAAACGAGCTTCAGGGTCGCAGTCCCGCCTTTCCCTTCAATAATGTTGCCGAGAGGAAAGGTTTGCCACGTTCCCTTTGTCGTGCCGTCGTAAAAGGGCTCGAGGTCGCCCGTCCAGAACTGCACCGCGTATTTCGTCGCGTATGGCTCGGCCCACGCAATCCGAATGGCGTTGACGTCAATCTTCGTACCCAGATCGATCATGACCCACTGGGGATGCAGGGAGTCATCTTCGCCGGTGAAAGTCTTGGTCAGGTAAGGATTGCTCTTCCAGTAGGAATGGACGTCGCCGTCGGTCAGCCGCGACCAGCCATTGCCGTCGCCGCGACTGAATCCACGATGCGGCAAGGGGTATGCCCAGGAACTGTGTATTTCTCCCGCGGGCTCCCCTTCCCCGACGAAATATCCTTCCTGCTTCTCCGCATTGCTCCACTTCCCTGCGGGATTCCAGTGCCAGGCTTCCACCATCAGTTCGGTGTTCTGCCGGTACGTGACCGTTTGCCATCCGGCGCCCAAGATTTCCTTCAGCAGCGGATCTTTGAGCAGATGATCGGGACTCCCGGTGCGCAGGCGATCAATGGCGGCGCCCAGGGAGTGCGGCGGACTGAATGTATTGGCTAGGTGTGCGGGATTGGCGTCAACAATCACCTTCTGGGCTACTGCCGCATTCGCGAGGACCACTAGAAGAAGTGCGAGGAACAAAGCGGTAAGGACACGGAGCATTCCGAGCATGGTGACAAGCCTCCTAAGAAGCAAATCCGCAAGTGTTTACTATCCAGTTATTCAATCGATTGAATTCGGTGAAAAGGCGCAACCAGCATACACCACGTAACCAGCAAACCGGAATTTCGCTTTCTTTGAAGACAAGATGCTACAAGCCGGAAACCGAAACCCTTGGCCTATTCCGTATTTCCACTGCACCAGCGGGAACATCGGTCAGAGCTGACAGCCAAACCCTCCCTCGGCACGGCCAATAAAACATACCTAAACACACGGAGATAACAATCCAAGGTACAATGCTTTCCGCTTTTCAATCGCTTGTAACGGTTCTGTGTGGGGTTCGGAAGCTGGGAGTCGGGCGACGACTCCTCGTCTGACCTGCAGAACACCCCATCGCGTCGCCTCGAAAGTCGAAGCACTTCGGAGGAGTGAAAAATCCTATGACCACTTTGCGCACATTTGTCTCTGCGCTTGCTTTGCTGATTGCATCAGTTCAATTCTCTAACGCTCAACATTGGGTTCCGGTCGGAAGCCAGCCGGACGCAGCCCTCGGATTGGGTAATCCACTTCTGCTCACCGACGGTACCGTAATTTTTCACCAGGCTTGTGGACCGCAGTGGTGGAAGTTGACCCCAGATGCATATGGAAGCTATCAGCGCGGAACCTGGAAACGAATCGCCGCTCTGCCAGCGGGATATGCGCCGCTCTACTTCGGATCTGCAGTATTGCCAGACGGCCGGGTCGTGGTGGAGGGTGGCGAGTACAACGCAGAGACGACCGGACATTGCCGGGCAGCATGGACGAACAAGGGAGCAATTTACGATCCGACCACCAATAAGTGGACGATGGTAGCGCCGCCTCCGGGCTGGGCCTATATCGGCGACGCGCAGAGCGTTGTGTTGGCCAACGGCACCTACATGCAGGCAACCTGCTGCGATACTCCGTCGGCACTGCTTGATGCATCAACGTTGACGTGGACCATTACGGGGAGTGGGAAGAAAGACGTCAATGATGAGGAGGGCTGGACTCTACTTCCGGATGGAACCGTGCTGACGGTGGATGCCTACGTGTTCGATTATCAGAAAAATGGCAAGCGCTTCGAGATCTATCACCCATCGACCGGTAACTGGACGAGACCGGGCAACACGCCAGTGCAACTCTGGGATTCATATCCCGATGCCAACCACGCTTCGTATGAACTGGGGCCCGGCGTTTTGCGGCCGGACGGAACTGTCTTCTATCTCGGCGCGAATGGAACGCCCGGACAAGCGGGGCATACTGCTACGTACGATACTCACAGCAAAACCTGGACTGCCGGGCCAGATATCCCGAACAGCCTGGATGTCGCCGATGGTCCGGCTGCGCTGCTGCCGAACGGAAATGTTCTGTTCCTGGCCAGCCCCGGCATCTTTAACACTGGCTCGAAGTTCTTCGTTTGGGACGGAACCAAGTACACCAATGTCACGGGCGGCAATACGGATGCGCCAAACATCTCTTCCTATTGGGGAAATATGCTGGTGTTGCCAACCGGAGAAATTCTCTTCACCGATTTCGGGAACGTGTGGCTTTTTGAAAGTGGCGGAAAACCGAAAGACGAGTGGCGGCCGCAGATTCTGTCTGTACCGACAAATATAAAGCGCGGCGGATCCTACGTCGTAAAGGGCCTGAACTTCAACGGTTTCTCGCAGGGTGCCGCTTACGGAGACGATATCCAGGGCGCGACCAATTATCCGTTGGTGCAGATTACGCAACGCGCGAGCGGACAGGTGTCATATGTGAGGACTCACGACCACAGCACGATGGCCGTGGCCTCGCCAAACCTGGAGTGGACGAACTTCGATGTGACCTACCGCGTACCGACCGGACTCAGCGATTTGCGGGTGGTGTGCAACGGAATTGCGTCGGCGCCGGTTACGGTGAATATCCAATAACGGCGTCGCTGCTTTTGTGATGTCGTACGCATAAACATCTTCAGCGTCTCATCTCATGAGTGTCCTCGGCGCAGCCAAAAGGCTACCGAGGACACCTTTTTTGTATCAGCGCATCTCTGAGTTCATGTGTTATGCGACTGGAGGCATGGAACGCTGTTTTCCTGAAAGCCACGCGCCGGCAGTCAAACACAACGTAATCACTATTGAGAAGGCGATGGGCAAAATAAAGAGGTATCTCCAGCTCACAACACTTATGGCAGCAAAGCAAAACGCGAACGCCCAGGCAGTGCCACGCATTAGCGCCAAATTCGCTGCCGGAAGACTCGCTAGTTGCCAAGACAATATAGCCGCGAACCCATAAAACACGGCGACGGAGAATCCAGCTGCCTCAAAGAGATCCCAATAGCTGCGGTGGAATCCCTGAATGTCAAAGTGGATGGACCGCATAGAAGCCAGAAGCACATCAACTCCCCACGCAGGATCCGACTGGCGAAAACCAAGTGTATGTCCGGTCGCGAAAAGCAGCAGCAGAACGGCAGCGATTCGATAAAAGACAGATGCCTTCATCTTGCCTCCTGGAATCACGGCAGGGACCACCATCATCCCGTGTGCGAGCAACTCTAGCACCGCAGCGCTGTCGCGCACGTTGACCGGCATCCCATCATCCTGCTACCGTCATTAGTTTGCCCTATCACGTACGGACGGTTCTGCTGAGCGGCAACCGCGATAGACCTTTACCCGGACCTGGGGTCCAGAGTTCACAATTTCGGAGATTTTCATGCCTGCCATCAAGTTTCGAGGTGTCGACTTCATTCAGTTCGATTCGTTGCTCTCCGACGAAGAAAGGCTGGTCCGCGACTCCACCCGCCAGTTCATCGAAGACAATCTGATTCCGATTATCGAAGAGTGCAATCGGGCAGGGCGGTTTCCCCGGGAACTCGTTAAGCCCATGGCGGAGATGGGATTCTTCGGCGCTTCGCTGAAGGGATACGGATGCGCGGGTATGGGCAACGTGGAATACGGACTCATGACGCAGGAACTCGAGCGTGGAGATTCGGGCGTTCGCAGCTTCGTCAGCGTGCAGTCCGGGCTATGCATGTACCCGATTTATGAATTCGGCAGCGATGAGCAGAAGAACACCTGGCTGCCGGCAATGCAAAAGGGCGAAAAGCTTGGATGTTTCGGGCTTACGGAGCCGGATTTCGGATCGAATCCCGGCGGCATGCGGACGCGAGCACGCAAGGTAGGAAATGAATATGTAATCAACGGCGAGAAGATGTGGATCACTTCTGGATCGATCGCGGACGTGGCGATCATCTGGGCAAAGGTGGAAAATGAGAACGATAAGGTCCGCGGATTTCTTGTCGAGACCGATCGTCCTGGATTCAAGGCGGACGATATCCACGGAAAGTGGTCGTTGCGCGCATCGGTGACTTCGGGTCTTGCTTTGCAAGATGTGCATGTGCCTGAGTCGAATCTGCTGCCCCAGAGCGGAGGGCTGCGATCGCCGCTGATGTGTCTGAACCAGGCCCGTTACGGAATTGCGTGGGGCGCGGTGGGGGCAGCCATGTCGTGCTATGACTGCGCACTACAGTATTCCCTGCTCCGGAAGCAGTGGCGCGATCAGCCGATCGCTTCGCACCAACTTGTGCAGAATAAGCTCACCTGGATGATTAGCGAGATCACGAAGGCTCAGCTGCTGGTGCTGCAAGTAGGGCGGCTGAAGGACGCGGGAAAAGTCCAGCCGCAACACGTGTCCATGGCTAAACGAAATAATGTCTGGATGGCTTTGGAGTGCGCTCGGACTGCGCGGGATATTCTCGGAGCGAATGGCGTCGCGGATGATTACCCGATCATGCGCCACCTGATGAATCTGGAGTCTGTGAAAACCTACGAAGGCACGCACGATGTGCACGCTCTGATTATTGGGCAGAGCGTCACCGGAATTGACGCGTTCTAAGGTTTTGTTCCAGGAAGCTCAAGAACTGCCAAGGAACGATACCAAGTTCAGCCTGATCGGTTCTGATTTCGTAACAGGCGATAAACCGTTGGCCCAAACGTTCAGGCGCATTTTCATCGCAAGTGATGTTAATTTAGACGCATGCTGCGATTGAAGATCGATTACCTAAACAAAAACAGCTAAGTTTCGGATTCCGTAACAAACTTAACTCCGAGAATGAGTCGCGGTGTTCGCTAAGGTACCCTGCCACCGGTCGGGCCGAAGGCCTTCCCCCAGAGAGGGCTGACGCTCTCCTCCGACGCCCAGACAATATTCAACCGTCGACGTAAGGGAGCGGGATATGTCTCTTTCGCCGTTCCACTTTTTTGCGAGCTAGCTGTGTACCACGAGGAGGAGCATGAGTGAGAAGACGCTATAGGCTAATCCGACTCGTAGTCTCGATTTCGTTCCAATCGTGTACGGAAGGAAATTTCCTAGTGAGGCTTCAATGAAACCGAAGAAATCCCGCAAAGCTAAGTTAAAAACGAAAGCTTCCGGTCTAAGGAGCGAAAGGGAGAGCATCACCTGTGTGCTGGATCTGACCGGCGATGACATCCGAGCACCAAAAGATTCCGACGTTAAGCTCTTGATTGTCGGAAACAACTATCTCCTTAAGCAAGCGTCAGTGACCACCACAGATACCGCAGGCAACGCAACAACGAACAGTTTCACTGACCAGATCGACCCGAGCGAAAAGGAAGTCACAATCCATGTTTTGGCGGGCCTGAACACAGTCGTAATGACCTTTTTTCCTCCACCCGCTATGGAAACGCTGGATATCACTGAGAATTGTGGTGGTGGAACAAAGCAACCAATCCTTTCTTTCGGTGCCGGGATACGCAGCAGTGCAGCCTTCAATATTCATTGCTAAATAGGAGTTGCGATGCGACAAATCTGCCGTAACCTCGCTTTAAGGGCTGCTCTAATGGTGATCGGCATCACTGGTGCACTCGGGCAGACCTCAGCGAAGTACGATTGCAAAAAGGAGAAAGATCCTTTCTTTTCCTACTGCGAAGACGTCAATAAATTCTTACAAGATGCTGCGCCAACCCGGAGCGCCGGTGGCAAGATTGACCGGACTGACCCTCAGGTCCGGGCCGACATGCGCTCATTCGTGAGCGCGTATAGTGATCCGAATCGTTTCACCGCCCTGCTTGCGAGCGACGTAGCGTTCAGAAGCGCTCTTGACTCAGTTACCCAATCGCTTCCGCAATTTCCTACGGATTCGGCAGCAAGCAAAGCTGCAATCTCGGGACTCAATCAAAACAGAATCGATAAGCAAATCGGAGCTGGCAGCAGCGCGAGCGGAACCACAACTCTTGTGGAGAAAGCTGGAACAGCGGCGATCTTGGATTTTGCATTGGAATCGGGCGCTATTACCAGAAGTGTCAGCGGCAATACGGCGACGTTAAGCGGTAATGCGGAAGGCTTGTGGAGAACCCTGACGGGAAGACAGGCACTTTGCTTCGAATGCAGTGATGCCCTGGGAAGCAAGGTGTTGCGCGACCTCAACCTGTCCGCCTCGTTCCTAATAGACCAACAGAGTGCATCCGCCGCCACGACCAGCGGGCCAGCAAATTCCAGTACCCCGCCAGCGGTGACGAGCGTCTTGCTTCCGACGATGACGGGGAAACTCTCGGCTTTTACAGCTCGATATCAGATATGGAATCCATACGATCCACATTCAGCAGGNTTCGCAAAGGCATGGAAAGAAACTACGGATGCAGCCAATAAGGAAATCGGCGACGCCTCGAAAGAACTCCACGACACAGTCGTTCAACTCGTGGGCGCGAACGCGTTAGATCAGGATGACGCGTTTCAAAAGGTACTCCTGAGCTACAGAGACACGATTCTCGACGACGCGGATATGGGGGATCTGGACAAACTCAGGCGCGACCTTTTGGCCCTGTATCAAACTACGGTCGACACCTGGAGGAGAGTCGATCCTGATTTTGACACTAAGGTAGCGACGATAAATTTGTCTCTTGCAAAATACAAAGATCTGTGGCAAAGCCTCATCGACAACGCCCGGGGAAAACCGTTGCTGACGTTAGAGTATGCGTTCAACCGGCCCCCCAATCAGCCCGAGACTAATGATGTCCGTTTTGTGTTCGGATACACCCCTCGCGGCGCCATAGGTTTGCTGTCGATTAACGCGGCTGTGTCGTTCTACGGAGGCACTCTGCCGGCGGGAGCCAAGTATGGTCGGCTGCACGATGGGCAAATCGCAGTCCAGTACGACCGCCCACTGCAAATCAAAAGCAACCCCAACCAGGTCACTTTCAGTCTCGCCGCTTACTGGCAATACCAGCCCGATCCTTCCGTTCTGAACATCACAGCGGGGAACCTCGCACCCGGCACCAATATCGATCTGCCGCAGGATGCTCAGGTACTTCTTGGAACGGCAGGTTCCCTCTGGGTTACTCAAGCAAAATTAACGCTCAACGCGAAATCTGGAATCAAAGTTCCTTTCGCGGTGAAATGGTCCAACAAAACCGATCTGCTTAGCGGCAACAAGGTCGGCGCGCAGGTTGGGATCAGCTATGACTTCTCGTCCCTGAGCAGTCTTTTCGGTGGTGGGCAGTAGGCCCGATGCTCTTCACCCATATAATTCTTCCAGCAGCTCGTAGGCACGCCGCAGGTGTGGAATGACGATGCTTCCGCCTACGACCAGCGCTACGTTCAAAGACTCTTCCTGCTCAATGCGGGGCACGCCTAGCCGATACGCCTGAATGGCGTGATAGAAAATGCAGTCGTCGCAGCGCAAGCATGCCGATCCAACCAGTCCCATGAGTTCTTTGGTCTTCGCGGGAAGAGCGGAGTCCAGATAAGTGTTGTGGTCGAGGTTATAGAAACGCTTCACCAGGAAATTGTTCGCCTTGTCCACATTGGTGTTCAAGCGAGCGCGGGTCTCGATGAAGCGCCGCGCGGTTTCGCTTTTGTCGGCCACATATCTCTCGGTGAAAAGGTAGGTGGGCTCTTTTCTTTCCGCTGATGTCCGCTCAGAAGTGTGATTCTCGGTACCGGCATGGTCTGTAGTTTGACTCATGGGCAAAATGGTAGCAGAGAACATTCGTTCCGGAATGTCACTGTTGGCCTCAAGCCGTGGGCTTGTCGCGGGGCGGTTCGACTGCCATGAACTCTTGCGCAAACCGACGGGCGTAGTCTTCCAGCAGAAGCGGAATCCGTTCAGGATCGGATGATTTCAAGACCAACCCTGCGTGATGATGCTTCTTGATCCGCAGAAACACCTCGGGATCATTGTAGGCAGATGTATCCGGCTCCTCTTGGCGAGCCAGGGACAGAATGACCCCGGCATAGTCCTCCCGAATCGGAGGCAACTCGTAACGGCCGTCGCCGCCAGCAACTTCGATGCGCGCCCACTCCCGCCATAAATTAATCCCAGTGGCCGCCTCAACCATTTCATTGATATAGGCGCCCCCAACGCGGGCGGCACATTCCAGAAAATAGAATTGACCATCGGCCTCAGCGCGGATGAATTCAGCGTGAGCCACGCCCCGCAGCAGACCCAAAGCGGCGATCAGGTCTGTATTGATGGTCCGCAATGCCAAATCGTCTTCACTGGCCCGCGGAACGGTGAAAGTTGTAAATACACCACCATGAGCCACCTTCATGGGTGGCTTGCCGTAATGACTCACGTTGGAGAAAAGAATCTGATTTTCGGAGACNACCGAGTCCACGTGGTAGACGTCACCGGGAACAAATTTTTCGAGCAGAAAGGTGGATTGCTTGTCGCCCAACTCTTCCAGCACCGGCCACAATTCTGCCGCAGCGTGAATCTTTTTGATCCCGATCGCGGAAGCTTCTTGTCGCGGCTTCAGAACCCAGGGAGCGGGAACATGGTCCATGTAGTACTGGATATCGCCGTGATTCACCACCGGGACGAAGTCCGGCACGCGGACTTTTCGGTCAAGGGCGCGCATGCGCATTGCCAACTTGTCCCGGAAGTAGCGCATCGTGGTGAGTCCCATCCCTGGAATGCGCAGATGCTCGCGCAGCGTGGCAGCGGTTTCCATGTCGAACTCATCGAGCGCCACAATGCGATCGAGTTTCTCATTGCGAGCCAGATGAGTTACCGCTTTGACAATGTCGGCGATTGGAATTTCATCGGGAAGATAGAACGTCTCGTGCAGACTTTCGCGAGGCCAGTCCGCGTTCCGCAATTTCTCGGCAGTCAGAAGGATGACGCGGCACCCCTGACGCTTGCATTGGCGCATGAACTCCTGGCCTTTTTCGTAGGTGGTGATGCAGAGGATAGTCAGGGGACGGATGTCAGGCATGGCTGGTTGGAATCAGGGTTAGGAGAATATCACGGGTAGTCAGCTTCTAGCTTCTAGCTTTTCGAGGATCACTCTCAAAGCTTGAGTTGGTTTTGTCAGTGCATCAATTTCCTCCATCGCCAATCTCTGCGTGAAATGAGGTTGCCAGCTAGAAGCTAGCAGTGGAAGCTTCGACAATAACGATTCGGCGAATCCTGTATTTTCATTCTCGTTCTGAGTACGCTATAGTCTCACCCCGGCGTGTAACATTTTTGCAGCGCCCAGGAGAAAGTGCATGGCAACCCAGGCTCGCTCGGAAGGCAAGGCCCGCAGTTTTGGAGAGAACATCGAAAGTGATCTGGCAGCGCGGTTCCTGCGGGTCGTTGAGGTGGCTGCGATCGCATCGGCCCACACCATGGGACAGGGCGATCGTCGACTCAGCGATCAAGTCGCCACCGAAGCCATGAGGAAAACGATGGACTCTATTCCCATGCACGGAACCATAGTGATCGGCGAGGGCGAGCGCGACGAAGCTCCCATGCTCTATATCGGAGAAAAAGTCGGCGCCGAATTTCCTGATGGCATGGAAGTTCCCGAGGTTGATATCGCAGTCGACCCGCTGGAAGGCACGAACCTGTGCGCCACCGGAGCGCCCGGATCTATCACGGTACTGGCTGCCTCGGAGCGCGGCGGCTTGCTGAATGCGCCGGACTGTTACATGGAAAAAATCGTGGTTGGGCCGTCGTGCAAAGATGCCGTGTACCTGGACGCACCCGTNTCCCACAATCTGAAGAACATTGCGCGCCGACTGGACCGCGATGTAGAAGACCTCGTCGTGATGGTGCTTGATCGGCCGCGTCACGAGAAGCTGATCTCGGATATCCGCGCAGCTGGCGCCCGCATCAGGCTGATTGGTGATGGCGATCTTTCCGCTGGTATTGCTGCCGCAGTGATCGGCACCGGTGTGCATGCGGTGATGGGCTCAGGCGGAGCACCCGAGGGTGTGATCACTGCAGCCGCCGTTCGTTGCTTGAATGGCTACATGCTGGGCCGTCTCGTGGTGAAACCCGATCAGGAAGAACGGCTGGAACGCATGGGAATCAAAGACAAGAACCGCATCTATGAGGCCGAGGATCTTGCGCCCGGCAAACAGTTGATCTTTGCGGCAACCGGTGTAACCGATGGCGCACTGATGAAAGGGGTTCGCTTCTTTGGCGAGGGCACGCGAACGTCTTCGGTGATCATGACGCTTCGGACCGGGAAAGTTCGGTTTGTGGAGAGCATTCATCTCGAGAAGAGCCCGGACTTCAAGGTACGCTTCTCGTAAGGGCGGCCGGGAACCATCAAACCATCGGCCGAACGTCAAAGCCTAAAGGAATGGATTCTTGACGCGTACGCTCTCGATCTCTGCTCCATCTTGCAGATCTTCACTGTACAGGATGTCACACCGCCCTTCGACGGCGGAGGCTACGATGAGGGAATCGTACCAAGCCAGGCGGTGTTTGCCAGCAATCCTGAGTGCTTCCAAGTAAATGGACGGGGACGAATGAACCGCGAGCAATGGTCGGAAAACGGTCGTGAGGTACTGCTCCGCTTCGGCAACTGTCAGTGGTTTTGAAAACCGACGAAGAGCGACATTAAAGAACTCTTGAACAACCTGGAAACTGACAATTCCGTCGCCTGAGTCAGCGGCTCTGCGAATCAAATCCGCAGCCTTTTTGGCTTTGCTCGGAGCACTACGATCAAACGTGTACACGAATATGTTCGTATCGAGAAAAAACTTACCGCTCATTCATTTCATCTCTTGTATATGGACCTGATGCATGCACGTGTTTCAGGCGGCGCATCAAAGATTCGATGGCTGATCCATTGCCAGACTGGGCAGCGTACTGCCCTAGCCATTCACGAAATGCAGCGTTGAGCGTAGTGCGCCGGGCCTGGGCTACAAGGCGGGCTTGCTCGATCAAGTTCTCGTCGGCGCTCAGTGTAACGTTTTTCATACTAAAATAGTGTACACTATTTTAGTGTTAACTGCCTTTGATTTCTTAGCATCTCTACTTCAAGTATTCCGAGTCTTTCTTCAATTCCTCCGGAATCGCCGGGAATGGCGGCCATTCCTGTGAGCTGCCTTTCAGTAACGGAGTCGCTACCTCTGAACGTAAAGTTCCGTCGTGCACCGCAAATTTGTGCGGATGGCCGGCGGAGTATCCCTCCCACAGGCACACTCCGGCATACCCCCCGTCTTTTCGCAGAACGTAATACGTCATGTCCATAAAACGCAACTTGTTCATGTCGCCGTTGTAATTGCGCACAATGCGTTTAAGTGCATCAATCCCGGCTTCCTGCGGAGACATGCCATGGCGCATGTTCTCCACGATCGTGTGAGCTCCCGCCACCTTGATGTTCTCTTCCCCGCTACCTGTCGCCCCGGCGGAACCCACGTCCTGATCCGTGTAGCAGCCTGCCCCGATAATCGGAGAATCTCCACAACGCCCAGGAATCTTGAAGGCGAGTCCGCTGGTTGTGGTAATTCCGGACATCTCTCCTTTTTGGTTGAGCGCCGAACAGTGAATCGTGCCCGTTGGCGGGAACAAGACCCGCCTGACGGCCGCCATTCGCAATTCTGGCTCGATTCCAAGGTCGGCGGCGCG
>AP72_2010_repI_A100DRAFT_1000069_pt1 | contig 17637 bp, 11 predicted proteins | sample AmaPasrepliIA100_FD_9193 | JGI IMG/M metagenome (IMG submission 9193)
GATGAAGCTGCCATATCGGCGGTGTTTCTTTCCGGGCGCCCCTTTCCCGTGTGGGAGGAGACTACACTGCAGGTCGGGGGACGGTCGCTCTGGGCGATCGTCGCAGAACTCGTCGGCAAAGAAGAAGGCGTTCTTACGGAAGCGTATCGGCGCTTGGGAGACTTGGGCGCGGTTGCAGGAGACCTTCTCCGGCAGCAACCGGGCCAAGGCGTGGGGGTTCTGGAAGTCGAAGCTTCATTTCGTCAGATTGCCGCTGCTCGCGGCGCAGCCGCAAAGACTGCTCTCGTCCGCGATCTCGTTTCCCGCTCTACTCCGCTCGAAGCCAAGTACATCGTCAAGATCATGACGGGCGATTTACGAATCGGCTTGAAAGAAAGCCTGGTAGAGGAAGCGGTCGCAAAGGCTTACGACAGTACGCTGGCCGATGTGCAGCGCGCCAACATGCTGCTGGGCGATATCGGCGAGACGGTGCGTCTAGCAATCGCAGGCAAGCTGAATGAGGCGCGGATGCGCTTGTTCCATCCGTTGGGGTTCATGTTGGCCAGTCCGGTGGAGTCTACCGAAGAAGGGCTGAGTTATTTCTCCGAGGCGGCTGTCGAGGACAAGTACGACGGTATACGGGCACAAGTACACGTATCCGGCGGCGAGGTGCGGATTTTTTCGCGTACGCGGGATGAGATCACCGAGTCGTTTCCGGAATTCCCGCCAGTGCTAGCTCGATTGCCTCAGGAGGCGATTCTCGATGGCGAGATCGTGGCGTGGGAGTATCCGGCGGATGCGGCGGAGACGCAGAGCATTGTGTACGAGGTTGGAACATCCCCACTTCTGGCAACGCCGGCCAGAAGTGGGGCACCCGACCTAAGTGAAGGAGAAGAGCAGGCCGATAATCTTGGGCGGGCGCGGCCTTTCACTTTTCTTCAGCAACGGCTAGGACGCAAGAAGGTTGGTGACAAGATGTTGCGCGAGAATCCTGTGGCTTATCTCGTGTTCGACATTCTCTACGCCGACGGCGAGTTGATGATTGGGCGTCCGCTGCACGAGCGCGCTTTGATCCTCGACAAGCTGCTGGCCGCGCCGCGGAAAGACATTCACCACAGGGACCACAGAGGTTCACAGGGAACTCTGCTCTTCGAAACCGACGGAGTGATGACCGACGCCGGCATCATTCGCGCGCCTGTGTTTCGCGCATCTTCTCCTGACGAACTGGAGCAACTCTTCGTCGCGGCGCGGGCTCGCGGCAACGAAGGGCTGATGATCAAGGATCTGTCGTCGCCCTACACTCCCGGCAAGCGCGGTAAGTCCTGGCTCAAGATGAAGCGCGAACTGGCCACGCTCGACGTCGTCGTTACGGCGGTCGAGTATGGGCACGGCAAGCGTATCGGCGTGCTCAGCGACTATACGTTCGCAGTCTGGGATGGCGACAACCTTGTAAACATCGGCAAAGCGTACTCCGGCCTGACCGACGCCGAGATCGCCGAGATGACAAAATGGTTCCTCGAGCACACTGTCGAAGATCGCGGATTTCTGCGCGTGGTCGAGCCGAAGATTGTGCTGGAGGTCGCCTTCAACAATATGATGCGCTCCGACCGCCACGAGAGCGGATACGCGCTCCGCTTCCCAAGGATCGTGCGCCTGCGTCCGGATAAGTCCGCGGAAGACGCCGACACCCTGGAGCGGGCGAAAGAGATTTACGAGAATCAGACCTGAGCTCTCGCCAGGATCGACCTTAACGCCAGGCGTCATCCTGAGCGCAGCCGCAGTTCAGGCGGAGTGAAGGATCTCCACAAGTACAGGTTACGCGTAGGGGAGATCCCTCGCCCCGCTGGTAAAAACGCTGGGCTTCGGGATGACACCCCCAAAAATCCACAGCCCGATGTTCATCCGTCACAGACAAAGACTCAGGCGAAGAGCTATGAACTTGGAATGCGAGCCTCCAAACTTTCTTCGTCTATATCATGTCGAATGATCCGGGGCGCAACGCTCTACACCGGTATCACAGGTGATTTGCGTCACCGCGTCTGGCAGCATAAAAACAGAATCATTCCCGGGTTTACGAGCAGGTACAATCTCACTCGTCTGGNCTACTAACAGTGTTTTTACTATCCTGATGCAGCCATCGCACGCGAAAGGAAATCAAAGGATGGCGGCGCAGCAAAAAGATAGCCCTAATCTCGTTAGTGAACCCACGTTGGGAGGACCTCACGCGGGACTGGCAGAACGTCTATAAGCCTGATTGTGTAACTCGCAGGGAGATCCTCTCGGCCCGCTGGAGAAAACGCGGGCTCTTCGGGATCACACCTTTCATTTTGACCGATCGCCAACCTGCTCTCGCGCCCACACTAGGCGTCATCCTGAACGGAGCCGTTTTTCAGGCGGAGTGAAGGATCTCCCTGCACTCGCGCTTTAACTGGAGATCCCTCGCCCCGCTGGTGAAAACGCGGGGCTTCGGGATGACGCCCGCCAATAGTGCCTCGAAAGTTTTGTCCGGTTTTTGTAACAACTCTCCCCTCAAACGCACTATTTACGTAATCGGGTCTAAGATTTCCCGACTTCCCTTCCCCTCTAGCTTTTTGTCCCAACCCATCCGCACGGATCCCCGCGCCGGCGTATGGCGTGTGCGAAATTTCAAACCCCTCACTTGAAAAGGAGAACTTTCCGATGGCTGTCAGAAGAATTGACTTCAAGGTTGCGGATTCGCGCAAAGACGTAACCATGCGCAACGATCCCACGCAGATCGATACCAGAAAACTGAAACTCGGCAAACAGGTGGCGCGGCATGATCCGCGGACGCTGCTGCTGGCCTCGTATGTGACTCATGCTTTGCCGACCCCGCCGCCCGCCTTCGATCTCACTACCAAAGTGAAGACCTGGGGCATGATGGAAAACGATCAGATCGGCGATTGCACCTGCGCGGCCGCCGGTCACCTGCTGATGGAGTGGACTGCGAACGCGGGCAAGAAGATGTTCACTCCCACCGACAAGCAGGTTGTCGCCGCATACTCGGCCATCACCGGTTACAACCCGACCACTGGCGCGAACGACAACGGCGCGGTCGAGATCGATGTGCTGAATTACTGGCGGCAAACGGGCATCGCGGGGCACAAGATCGGCGCCTACGTCGCGCTCGAGCCGTCGAATCACAACCACATCATGGACTCCGTCTTCATCTTTGAAGGCTGCTATATCGGTCTGCAGCTGCCGATCAGCGCGCAAGCCCAGACTCAGAATCATCACGTGTGGTCCGTGCCTCCGGGAGGCCCGACCGGCGATGGCAAACCGGGATCATGGGGCGGACACGCGGTTCCGGTCGTAGCTTATGACTCTCGTGGCGTCACGGTAGTGACCTGGGGCGATTTGCAGCGAATGACGTGGTCGTTCTGGGAAACCTATTGCGAAGAAGCCTACGCGATCCTGAGCAGTGACTACCTGACGAAGAAGAAGACTTCGCCACAAGGATTCAAGCTCGAGCAACTGCAAGCCGATCTTCATGACCTGAAGTAGCGAAATGCTTCACAAGGCGTCATCCCGAGCGAAGCCGCTCTTCAGGCGTAGCGAGGGATCTCCCGCTCATTGCTCCATCTCAAGGGAGATCCCTCGGCTCGCTGTTAGAAAACGGGAGCCTTCGGCATGACGGCGCAGTGAACAAGAATCCAAGACGCGGCAGCAAACACGAATCAAATTGAGCCACTACCGGCCAACCCTTTCGTCGCCCTTCCTACAGAGAACACTGTAGTGTTTCAGTTGTACGCGCCCGCCTAAACTTTGCCGAGAGAAGTTTCTTCTTAACCAATTGCGGCGGTCTGAAAACAAATCCAAGAGCGGCAGTTCGCGCAAAAAGAAGTCCAGTCCGGACGAAGCTGCGCCTGCGCAAAAGGCTGCGAAAAAAATCCCAGCGGTCCCGAGCTCGGCCCCCTTGCACGACGATCTTCTCGCCGACGATGAGCGAATGAAGTTCATCCTCGAGTCGGCCGGTCTTGGAACCTGGGACTGGGATCTCGAGAGCGGCAAGCTGAGCTGGTCGTCGCGATGCGTCGAGATGTTCGGCTTGCCTGCCGGGACAAAGATCACCTACGAGCGCTTTCTGGCGGCCTTGCATCCCGACGATCGCGAGCGCGTAGACTTGGCGGTGAAGCAGAGCCTCTCGCTGAAACAGGACTACAGCGTGGACATGCGCGCCATCTGCCCTGATGGGAGCGTCCGCTGGATCGCATCCCGAGGCCGACCATACTTCAATGAAGCGGGCCAAGCCGTCCGCATGTCCGGAGCCGCGCTCGATGTCACCCGCATCAAGCAAACGGAAGAAGAGTTGCATTGCGCCAAGGCAGAGGCAAAAGCACAAGCCGACAACCTGGCGGCGGTGTTTGACGCCATTCCGGCAGCGGCTTTCTTTTCGCACGACCGTGAGTGTGAGCACATTACCAGCAACCGCGCCGCCTATGAGTTGCTTCGCGTTCCTTACGGCCTGAACACGTCGAAATCGGCGCCGGTCGAAGAGCGCCCCACATTCCGCGTCTTCGAAAGCGGGCGCGAGCTCGCCGCCGAAGAACTTCCTTTGCAGAAAGCAGCCGCGACCGGCGAATCGGTCCGCAACAAGGAACTGGAAATCCGTTTCGAAGACGGTACCTCGACTTGGGAGTTCGGGCACGCCGTTCCGTTGTTCGATGGCCGGGGCAACGTGCGAGGAGCGGTCGGAGCTTTCCTCGACATCACCGATCGCCGCGTGATTGAAGAAAGGCTGCACGCCGTTACGGACCGCTTCAAGGTTGCCCTGCGCGGCACGCCCATTACGGTTTTCAACCAGGGGCCGGATCTGCGATACCGCTGGGTCCACAACCCGATTGGCATTCACGACGCCATCGAGATCATCGGCAAACTCGACAGCGAACTGCTGGAGTCCGAGGAAGATTGGCGCACGACGGAAGCGATCAAGTCTGAGGTACTGCGCACAGGCGTGAGTTACCAGGGCGACATGACCGTTTCCATGCACGGCGTTCCGCGGCATTATCACGTGAAGATCGACGCCCAGCGCGATCCACAGGGACGAATTATCGGACTGACAGGCGCAACCTTTGACCTGACCGAGAGCAAGCTGGCGGAAGCCGAGCGCGAGCAATTATCGCGCCAGCGGCAACTGGCTTTGGATGCGGCCGCGATGGGCTGGTGGCGTTACGAAGCCGCGACCGATGCCTGTACGTGGGACAACACGTTCAGGGAGATTTTCGGCATCAAGACCAATTCCCTGCCTGCGCGCGAGATTCTGAAGCACGTACATCCCGAGGACGCGGCTCGCATGTCGGCGGAGTGCAGAGCCGCCTTCGCAGGCGAGCATCCCAAGGCGCATTTCGGCGAGTACCGCGTTCTGCTCGAGGACGGGTCAGAGCGCTGGGTTGAGTTGTACGCGGCTGCCGAGGTAGATCACCGGATGGGTGCGTTCATCAGCTGCTACGGAACTGTGCGCGAGATTTCGGAGCGCAAGGCGACAGAACTGGCTTTGCGCGAAAGCGAGGCACGGTATCGCGACCTCGCCGCCAACCTGGACCACGAGGTGCAGGAGCGGACGCAGGAATTGCAGTGGCGCAATGAAGAAGTATTGCGCGCGTCGGAAGTGGTGCGTATGTTGAGCACCCGGCTGATGCAATCGCAGGATCAGGAGCGCCGACGCATCGCGCGCGAACTCCACGACAGTTCGGGACAGATCCTGACGGCGATCGGTCTGGATCTCGCCAACATTGCCAGCCAGTCGCAATCAGAAAAGATCCGTGAGGTTGCTCCCGACCTGGCGGACCACGTACTGGAAACGCAGGAACTGGTGCAGAAGCTGCATCGCGAATTGCGGACCACGTCTTACCTGCTGCATCCGCCATTGCTGGAGGAAGCGGGCCTGTCGTCGGCGGTCGCGTGGTACGTGCAGGGAGCAGCCCAACGCAGCGGAGTGGAGATTCAACTCGATATTGCCAGCAATTTCGGACGACTGGAGCGCGACCTGGAGTTGGCGGTGTTCCGCGTGGTGCAGGAATCGCTGACGAATATTGTGAGGCACTCGGGAAGCAAGCGCGCAGCAATCCGGATGTCGCGTGAAACTGGCGAAGTGACGGTCGAGATTCAGGACGAGGGCAAGGGAATTCCGGCCGAGTTGCTGGCGGAAGTTCAATCGGGAATGTCGGGCCTGGGCATTCGCGCCATGCGCGAGAGGCTGCATCCATTTGGCGGCGAGTTGCAGATTGAATCGCGAGCGGGCGCCACACGAGTTTTGGTGAACATACCTTTGCGGGATTCCGAAGTGAAAGCCGAGAGCGGCGAGCCGGCGCGCGCGGCGATCTGACCTGATCGCGCGAAAAATCCTGAAAAAGACAAAACAAAACAGCACGCATAGCACCGTTGCATGCCGTTGTTCAAGAAAATAATTGTATTAAATCGTTTCTTACGCGGGAAAACGCCTAGCGCACTCGTTGGAGTTTGTGTACTATGGCGGCAACTGCCACGCTCGGGTTCAGTGGCGATATCTGTTCCAAGCTTTTTCAGGAGGGTCAGATGCCAGCGCTCGCCTCAAGGTACCAGCACGTTTCCACTCTTCTACTTTGCGCAATTTTCATCACAACCGCACTGCTATGTCCCGCACACGTTCGGGGACAGGCGTATTTCGGAACGGTGAGCGGCGAACTCACCGACGCAAGCGGCGCCGTAGTACAAGGCGCAAGCGTGATGCTTTCCGACGAAGAAAAGGGATTCAACTTCATTACTACTTCGGATAGCAACGGCCGATACTTGTTCCGTTCCGTTGCACCCGGATTGTATTCGGTGACCGCCGAAGCGAAGGGCTTCGCCAAGTCGACGAGCAGCCCGTTCAAGGTGGACGTCAATCAGAACGCCACCACAAACCTGACGCTGAAAGTCGGAGCGGCTAGCCAGACCGTGGAGGTAGGAGCACGATCACAGGCCATTCAGACTGAAGACGCGGAGACTGGGCAGGTTGTGAATCGCAGATTCATCAATGATCTGCCGCTGATCGAACGCAATATCTCTACTTTGACCTCGTTGGCGCCGGGCGTCACCGAGATGGACGATCAATGTCAGGAACCTTGCCTGGGCACGAATTTCGTGTCGAACGGCAGTCGCGGGGCCACGGCCGACATTCTTGCCGATGGCGCGTCGGTGACAAACTCTGAGCCCAACGGTGGAATCACATCGGCTACTTACACGCCGTCACCAGAGGCCGTGGAAGAGTTCAAGGTTCAGCAAACGAACTTCAGCGCGGAGTACGGATTTTCGGGCGCTTCGGTCGTGAACATGATCACGCGCTCGGGGACGAACAAGTTCCACGGCAGCGGATACGACTTCTTCCGCGACTCCAGCATGGATGCGAACGAATGGTTTGCCATTCGCGATGGACTGCTTTCGGACGCGCATACACCAGCGCCCATCCCACAATCGCGCCGCAACAATTACGGCTTCACCATCGGCGGACCCATCATCAAGAACAAGACGTTTTTCTTCTTCAACTATGACGGGTTGCGCTCTTCACGCGCGAGAACGCGTTCCGGCGCCGTTCCCACCGACCTCATGCGTGCGGGCAATTTTGGCGAGGTGTGTGATGCGGCGGGAGGAACGTTCGACAGTAATGGTCTATGCAGTGAGACCGCCGGCCAGATCTGGGATCCTTACTCAAGTACCTACAGTGCCGCGGATGGTGGGATCGTGCGTGACACATTCATTCCCAACAACGATCTCCTGGCGTACGCTAGCCCGGGCGGCCCGCATCCGGGCGTTGCGGGTAATCTGATCGATCCGGTGGCGCAGCAGATGATGAACCTGTTTCCCGAACCGACCTCGAGCAGCGACATCTACAATAACTGGTTCACTTCAGGCGCAACCCACAATTACAACGACCAGTTCGACATCAAGATCGATCATCGTTTCTCGCAGAGCAACCTGCTGAGCGGAAAGTTTTCGTATCAATACAGTCACAGCCTGGGTCTTGACTGCTTCAAGAACTTCACCGATCCGTGCCAAGCCGGTCCAGGTTGGAGCAATGCCCATCTGTTTGCCGTCAACGACACGCATACGTTTAGTTCAAGTTTGTTAATGAACGTGACGTTGGGCTTCACGCGCGGCGTCTGGCACTATGACGCCTACAACCCTCACGGCCAGGACGATCCTCTGGGCACGCTGGGATTCCCCGCGTATCTGCAGGCGAACGGATTCAAGGGCGTTCCCGCCATCTTCATCGACGAGTACAAAGCTGCCGGCTACACCAACATCGGCACCGATCCTTACGGCAACTACCGGCTGGGCCAGGACACTGGACAACTTTCGGTCACGTTCGACAAGGTATTTAGCTCGCATGAGTTCAAGTTCGGATTTGACGGCCGAATCCACCAGATCAATTACATCCAGACCAATGCTCCCGTCGGTTTTTTCAGCTTCAACATAGACGGCTCCGATGGCTGTCCCTCGGGAAAGGACTCCTGCGGAGGCGATTCCATGGCCAGTTTCATGATGGGCCAGATGACCCAGGGCTGTGGCTGGAACGACTGTGGCTCCAAGTTGGAAATCCAAACCAGGCCAGCTACTACAAACTATCAATACGCTTTCTTCGCGCAGGACAATTGGAAGGTCAATTCGAAATTGACCTTGAATCTCGGCTTGCGCTATGACGTCACTTTGCCACGCACAGACCGCTTCGACCGGCAAGACTGGTTTGATTCGAAAGTGGCAAGCCCGTTGAACGGTGGAAGTCTCACGTATACCGATCCCCTGAGTGGCCAGAGCGTTACGCGGCAATTACTGGGCGGCGAAAAGTTCGCAACCTCCAGCCAGCGCACCAACTACGTGACCGACTGGAGCAATTTCCAGCCGCGTCTCGGCCTCGCCTACCAGTTTGCTCCGAAGATGGTAGTGCGGGGCGGCTACGGGATTTATTACGGACAGTCGCGTTCGGGAGTCACCGGCGTTGTGCCCTACGGCGGCGCGGGTTTCAACCAGTACACGAATGTGATCACCGTCGACCCTAACGATCGCGCTACACCTTTCGCACGGCTCAACAACCCATTCCCCTTCGGATTGATTCAGCCAGCGGGGAATACGCTTGGCCTGATGAACGATGTTGGCTTTGACGCGAATGGCCCGTTGCGCACTGCTGCCGCGAACCGGACTCCGTATGAGCAGAGCTGGAGCCTTGGCGTCGAACGGCAACTGCCCAGCAATATCCTGATCAACGCAGAGTACATAGGGAAAAAGGGAACCCATTTTCCATTCAGCGGCTCGAACCAGCTCAACCACTTGGGGCCGGAAATCGAGAGCTACACTCCGGATCAGATCACCGCGCTGAACACGCTCTACAACAACCCGCCCAACTGTCTCAATCCTCCTGACAATCCTGACCCGTGTAACCCATTTTTTGGGGTTATCACTGATCCCAACAGCTCGATGTCCGGTTCGATCCCGGCGTATCAATTGCTGCTTCCCTTCCCGCAGTTCACGGGAGTCGCCACCGAACCTCAGATGATTTCCAATTCCATTTATCACGGGCTGCAGTTGCTTACGGAGAAGAAGTTCTCCAACGGCCTGCAGTTCCTGGTGACCTACACGTGGTCGAAATCGATCGACGACTCGTCCAATGCAGACGATAACGTGACATGGCTGGGGAGCTTCACCAGCCTGCAAGATCCGAACAGGCCATCGATGGAACGGAGCCTCTCCACTTTTGATATTCCGCATGTGTTTCAGTTCAGCTACAGCTACGATCTCCCGTTCGGGCGTGGCAGGACCCTGCTGGGGCATATGCCGGGGTGGGCGGAGGCGATCCTCGGCGGATGGAAGACGAGCGGCATCTGGCGCGTCGCAGATGGACGGCCGTTGGCGTTCACCGTTTCGGACGGTCTTGCGCTTCCGACCTATGGGACGCAGCGGCCCAACATTGTGGGAACGCCCAAGCGCAATAGTGGGTCGGATTTTGTGGACCAATACTTTGCTGGTAACACTCCTGACGATCACCCGAATTTCGTGCGACCGGACGATTTCACGTTAGGAAATGCGCCGCGAGCACTGGGCAGCGTTCGCAGTCCGTGGTCGTTCACCGCGGACCTGTCTTTGGGAAAGCAGTTCAGGCTACGCGAGGAGATGAACATCGAATTTCGTCTCGAGGCGCACAATGCGTTCAATCATCCAGTGTTTGGCACCCCGGGAACCCAAGTGGATGATGAAAGCTTCGGCACGATCACATACACAACCGTTGGACCGCGCGAGCTACAGTTGGGATTTAAGTTTAATTTCTAAAAAACCGTCGTTGGTCGTTCGTCGTTGGTCGTTGGCTTTTGATCGTCGAGCCTTCGGCTCCCGGCTTTCGGACTGGCCGCCTGGGTTTATGCCTTGGCGGCCAATGCTTTTTGGGCTAGTTGGGCGTCGAGGTCGCATACGGCTTTCAGGGTCAGGCCGCAGAGGTTGCATTTTACGAAGCGCGTGGCGCCTCCCAGGGGAATTACGGGAACAAAGAACAGCGTCAGCCACTTTTTGGTTTCGAAGGCTGTTTGCACTGTGTTGCGGGCACATTTGGTGCAGGGGCGCTCGACTTGCGCGATCGGCTTGGCCTTGGTCCGGACTCCGATCAGAAAAAACATACCTATCCTCCGTTGCGTGCTCGGGATTAGCGAACCTTAGCATCCGGCGGACGGGTTGGCTTCGGTACGGAGGTAACGTACTGGGGCAATGGCAGGCGAGCTGAGAGCACGGAGGGCCGCTCTGATGCGAGGAATTATGTGGTCGGCCTGGCAATGTGACAGAACTCCATCGCCGGTGTCCACGCCATCTCACTTGCTCTTGGAGTAATACAAGATCAGCGCAGCCGCAAGCCATGCCAACAGAATTAGCGCACAAACCCGATACAGCCCCATAGCCACAGGATTGTATCGCTCCCGTGGCGTTCTGTGGATTCCGTTTTCGGGCAGGGATTTTTCGACTGCGCTCAACATGACAGCAAGCTAGTTTGCCAGTACGCTCGCTTCGCTCGCGGGACGGCCGAAGGCGTCCGTCCCTACATTGGGCTTAGGTTTCTACGCCGATTTCGCAGATTCGGCCCACCAGGAAATGCTCTGGCTTTTTGTCTTCTGGGATCGGGATTGCCTCGAGCGGAGTGTTGGGATTATGAGGGCGGAGCAGTAAATGATTTTGGGCCAATTCGACATAACGGACGATGCAATTATCGTTTTTCAGAACAGCGTACATATTCAGTTCGTTTTTGCGATAGGGCTTGAGTGAGGTGTAATGGCGGTCTATCAGGAGCGTGGATCCGGGGGTAAGGCGCGGGGACATGGCCTGGACGTCGGGAGGATCGAGTTTGATCAGGACGAAGCGCTGCCATCCGGAGTGGTTGCCCTCGGGGTCGGGCCGGAGCTTGTGAAGGAAGGACTTCTTGAACTTGAGAAATTCTTTCACGTGCATGCTAGCGATCAGGGGTTGGGTGGCGGCGATGGAGGAGTCGGCCAGGGGTACGTTTTCGAAGTCGTCGGAACTGGGAGGCAGGACGGAGGCACGTTTATTGATCTCGGAGGGGTCGAGAAGATCGAGAACGGAGAGGTGCTGAACCTGAAGAACCTTGTCCATGCCTTCGAGGCTGAGTCCGCGCTTGCGGTTGAGGAAGTTGGAGATGTGCGCCTGTTTGAATCCGGTTTGCTGAGCTAGACGGAGCCCGGTAAGTTCACCTGCACCTATGCGGTCCCAAAGGATATTGCGAAGATTCTCTTGCAGGGCCTTGAACTTCATGATGGGCGGAGTATAGCACCGGGTTTAGGGCATGGTAGATAGGGGTAGTTCCTCTATTTGGAGGAATAAAAAGCGAATTTAACAAGGGGGAAAAGGGAGCGATTTTGGGAGTGGGAAGAAATATTTTCGAAGGGTGCAAGGCGCTAGCACGCGGAGAAGAAAGCCAGTTACGAGCCAAAAAGATTTCCACAGGCAACGGATGTTCAGTCAACCTTGACTGAGGAAATTCGCAACGATAGGATCGCGCCATCTGCGGGATCAAAAGATCAAAACGCTCTATGGTAAACAGCCATGACGGAGTCAACCAGAGAAATTCAACGACGAGAGGACTTTTTGCGAATTTCGGAGGATGGTCAAGGCTGCCGAAGTGTTGTCGGCATCCATGGAGCGCTTGCTGTTATCGCTTCGCTTCACAGGGAAGGTGAGCGTTGTGATGCAAAACGGGCGCGTATTGAAGTCGGGCTACGAGGAAGGATACTTCCGACAGCGGAGTGCGGGCGTAGACGATGATCGCGACCAACTTGTGAGAGCGAAGGGAGGTAGCAGAGAAAAACATCTAGGTTCTGAAAACCTCACCTCTGGCAAAACCGGCCAGAAGTGGGGCACCCAGGCCACCCAATGTAATCCATGAAAAGTAAATAGCCTACGGCAGGCCTTCGTACTAGAAACGAGCCGTGCGTGCGGTTTCCGCTTGATGCGGAGATCAGCTCAGGGTTCTTTTGTCTTCACCGCTGGTAGCTTCTAGCTACTAGCTAGCTAGGAGCCTTCTTTAGAGCACTGGTTAGTGAGTTACTTCTGAAAGGTGTGGCGTCATCGGAATTCACAGAAATCCTTTTTCTTTTTATCAGGAGGCAGTTATGAGTGGTGATCGGAATGATCGGGGAGTTGGAGTGGAATTGAAGTATTGCGAGCACTGCGGTGGGTTGTGGGTGCGGGAGCTCGGTGCGGGAGCTCGGTGCGGGCGTGGTGTATTGCGAGAGGTGTCAGCCAAAGGTGGATGATCTGCCGGCGGCGCGAAAGAGGCGAAAGAGTCGGCTGCCGGCGCGTCCGAAGTCGGTGGTGGACCGCAATTGCGCGGGGATTGCGGATGAAGATCTGCTGGGCTTCGCCCCTGCAGGAGGTGTGGCATGAGCGGGATGCTGGATTGGATTGCTGCTGCGGCGGAGGAGACTGGGAGTTCGGGATTTGGACGGATTCGGAATCGGGGTCTGGTGGAGGGAAGTCAAAGGCAAAACACTTTTACCACAGGGATCACAGAGGACACAGGGGAAGTCAAAACATAAATACATTCACCACTAAGGACCCTAAGGATCACGAAGGAAGTCAAATGCAAAACATTTTCACCACAGGGGACACAGAGGAACATGGGGAGCGTCGACTTCAAAATCCCCACTTCTGGCAACACCGGCCAAAAGTGGGGCACCCGGGGTCGGAGAGTGGCGAGATCGTGACGCTTGGGCCAGGCTGGATGAGCTCGCGGCAGCCTTACGTGACTCACCACAGGGGACACAGAGATTCACGGGGAAGTCAAAGTCCCCACTTCTGGCTACACCGGCCAGAAGTGGGGCACCCTGAGTGAGTTCGAAGTTGATACCGTAGAATTAGGTGCAACGAAACGGATGGATATTACCTGGTTGACAGATCGGATTGCGGTGGGGGGAGGGATCTGGAACTCCGAGAACATGGGGAAGGTGGCGCGGGAGGGGATTACGCACGTCATCGATATGCAGATTGAGTTTGATGACACGCCGCTCGGAGAGGAACACGGGGTTGAGGTGCTGTGGAATCCGACTGATGATGATTTCACGGAGAAGCCTGCTGCGTTGTTTCAGCGGGGAGTGGATTTTGCTAAGGACGCGCTGGAGAATGCTGACGCCAGGTTGTTTATCCATTGTGCGGCGGGGGTGCATCGAGCGCCGATGATGGCGTTGGCGGTGCTGGGGTCGATGGGGTGGAAGATCGAGGACGCGATGCAGATGATTGAGAATCGGCGTCCGGTGGCGGATTTTGCGGATGTGTATGTGGAGAGTGTAGAGAAGTTTTTGAACCATGGGTAATGAGACTCACCACAGGGAACCCTTCGACTTCGCTCAGGGCAGGCACAAAGGTTCACAGGGAAGTCAAAATCAAAATCCCCACTTCTGGCAACATCGGCCAGAAGTGGGGCACCCGCAGTGATTGAGATTCGGGATTTGGAGGATTGCGATGCGTGATGGACGGCGCCGCCTGATTGGGCGGCTTTTTTATTGGGCGCTGATTGGGATTACGGCTAATGGCTTTCGGCTATCGGCTTTCGCTGCAGACTCGCAGGGGGCGCGGCTACTACTACGGTTGCGGACACTGTGTTTCTAGCCGACGGCAGCGCGGCTTCGGGGACGCTGATTATTTCCTGGCCAGCGTTTGTTACGGCTGGAGGAAATGCGGTCGCTGCCGGATCGACGAATGTTGCGCTGGGAGCGAACGGGGCGCTGAACGTTTCATTGGTGCCGAATTTGGGAGCCACTCCGGCGGGCGTTTATTACAGCGTGGTCTATCAGCTCGGGCCAGGACAAGTGAAAACGGAGTATTGGATTGTGCCAACGACATCTCCGGCGAAGCTTTCGGTAGTAAGAAGCACGCCCGGGGGCAGGGCTGGCGGCGCAACCGGTATCGCTGCAGTACGTGAATTCGGAATTGGCGACCAAGGCGGACGATACGTCTGTCGTACACCTGAACGGGGCGGAAACAATCAGTGGGAACAAGACGTTTGCGAGCGCTCCGACAGTGCCAGCGCCTGCGAGTGCAGGCCAGATTGCGAACAAAGCTTATGTCGATCAAGCGATAACAAACGTGGGCGCGGGAAGCTATTTGACTACAGCGGGTGGGACGGTGAGTGGCCCGATTACGCTTCCTGGGGACACGGCCACGATGGTCGCTCCCGCAACCGTGTTGTACAACGGACTCATGGCGAATGCGCCGGGATTCTGCAATTACACACTGGTGAACGCAGCAACCATGCATTGCACTATCGCGTACACGTACGTGACGCGCATCTCCCTGGCCGAGGTGAGGACAGCGCTACCGAATTCTGAGTACGTCACGGAACCCGTGGGTACGCTCACGGATGGAGGAACGTGTGCGATCGTCAGTGCGACGACGCTGGATTTTTATCCGCAGTATGTCCCTCCGCTGAAGACCCTGATCGTGGTCAGTTATCGGGGACGCGGACGAGCGGTGGCCGAGGTTCTGAATACGGAGAACATTGCGGCACTCGCGAATGAAAAAGATGATGGAGTACGCGGTGAACTGAGAATGCTCGAGTTCCCGAATGCGCGGACACAGATGGATTGTGAAAATGCGGCGCTAGCAATACTTGACGACGCGGGGGAAGCAGCCTGGAACGGGAGTTATCAGGTCGGGAGCACATTCTTGCCAGGTGGAGCGACGGACATTTTTCCGGGCGATGCGATTGTGGTACAAGTTCCATCGCCGGGAGCGGATTTCGAAGCAATCGTCAGGAACGTGGAAATCGAAATGGGTGATCTTGCGGGCGATTGTGGATTCTACACGATCGAATTCGCGAATGATGCCGCGGAGCCACTGGCTTATGAAGACGCGGCCAGCGCTGGTGTTGTTCCATTGCAGGATGTACCTGCGCGGCTCGCCGAAGTCGGCGACTCTTACCTTGTGAGCCTGACACAGGCACAAATCAACGACGTGACGTCCACGACTGTGCAGATTGATGCCGGAATGGCGCCGCCGAGCGGTTGCGGGATTGAGGTCCGGGCTCATGACTTCGGCTGGGGTTCTGCCAATGACAGGAACCTGCTCGGAAGATTTGGATCGAAGACGTTCACGCTGCCGCGACTCGCAAGATCACAAAAATACTTTCTCAGGCTTTACGACAGCTCTTCGGCGGCTCGCTACTCCCGATATGAGCCGCGTTGCATGTGGACTATCCGCTATGAATCAAGGCAACAACATGAGGACAAGGCGAGCGGTGATGGAGAGATCCGCTGGAAGCGTTCCATACAATGCGAAGGATTTTCAGCTCGAGGTGCTGGACCGACTGGAAGAGATGCGAAGCTTCGCCGAAGCGCTGGATCACTCGTGGGACAAGAAACTGCAAGCGGTGAAGAAGCAGCGGTTGCTGAAATTCGACAGCCGGACGTTGATCGCATTGGGAGCGCTGGCTCTGTCTATCGGTGCTTACGTCATACAAGACGCTCGGAACACGGCTCGTCAAGATTCGGAGCTTGAGGCTACGAAAACGCGAGTGCAACGACTGGAGCAGATTGCAGCGACGAATACAGAAGCGAGGATTCGGACGGAGGTACAGCTTGGTGAGTTGCGCGATGGGCAGAATGAGATCAAGAACCTGATCCAGGCACATGACAGTGCCAGCCGAAGGGTGGGGACGAAGAAATAGAACGTCGTTGGTCGGTCGTCGTTGGTCGTTGGCCACTTCTTATTGTGATTGGGAGTGGCTGATTTTTTTGAGCGGTAGATTTCACGGAGGATCTATGAATTTCTTAATCAACTTTTGCGAGGGATTTCGTTTATCCCTGCGCTTGTGAGTGGGATCGAGGGCCTGTTGGGTGGACGCTCTGGGGCTGAGAAGAAGGATGGGGCGATGTCGTTCTTAGAGAACGCGCTGGCTACTGTTGATGCAATTGCGGCTCGGGAAATTGTTAATCCAGAGCAGTTTCGTGCAGGCATATCGAAGATTGTGGACGGGACGGTAGAGTGATTGAATGCGTCTACTTGGGCTAAGGGGAGTGGGAAAAAATCGATCCCTGGCGGAGCATAGTTAAAAATCCCACCCTGTCGCAAAAAGCGCGACAAGGGTGGGGCATCCTCTGTTATTTGGTTATTAGCCTACTTCTTCGGACCAGGTTTCTAGGTTCTTTTTTACTTGGGCCATGAATTGGTCGGCTACTGCGCCGTCGATCAGGCGGTGGTCGTAACCGAGAGTGAGATGGACCACTGAGCGAATCGCGATGGAGTCGGTACCGTCTTTATCGGTGATTACCATTGGCTGCTTGGTGATTCCGCCTACGCCCATAATGGCGGAGTTGGGCTGATTGATGATGGGAAGCCCGAAGACGGCACCGAACTGGCCGGGATTCGTGATTGTGAACGTGGAGCCTTCGACATCTTCAGGCCTCAACTTCTTGTTTCTGGCGCGCTCGCCTAGATCCGTGATGCCGCGCTGTAGGCCCAGGAAGTTAAGATCGCCGGCGTTTTTGAGGACGGGGACGATCAATCCCCAGTCGAGAGCTACGGCGATGCCCATGTTGATGTGGCGGTGATAACGGATGTTGTCGCCCTCGATGTTGGCGTTGATGATGGGCCACTGTTGCAGCGCCATAACGGCGGCGCGCACGAAGAAGGGCATAAACGTTAGGCGCGCGCCGTGACGCTGCTCGAATCCGGATTTGAGCTTGTTGCGCAGGTTCACGATGCGAGTGAAATCCACTTCGTACATGCAGTGAACGTGTGCACTGGTGCGGCGAGACTCGATCATGTGCTTGGCGATGAGTTTCCGCATGTTCGACATGGGCACGAGATCGCCCGGATAAGGCGCGGGACCTGCCGGGCGCGGAGGCGCCGGAGCGGCGGCTGCGGGCTGAGCAGGAGAAGGAGCGGGCGTCGAGACCGGTTGCGCAGATCCCTGGTTGTCGATGAACTGCATGATGTCTTGCTTGGTGATGCGGCCGCCGAGTCCGGTGCCGGTAACTTGCGAGAGGCTGACTCCGTGTTCGCGGGCAATTTTGCGAACTAACGGAGAAGAGCGAGCTTCTTCACCTTCCTCATCTTCTGCCGATGCCCCTGGCGCGGGCATAGGCGGCGGAGGTGCGGCCGTTTTCTTTTCTTCTTTGGATGGAGCGGCAGGGGCAG
>AP72_2010_repI_A100DRAFT_1000070_pt1 | contig 17482 bp, 14 predicted proteins | sample AmaPasrepliIA100_FD_9193 | JGI IMG/M metagenome (IMG submission 9193)
TGGGCGAGTGGCGGCGATCCGGCGCGGGCTTGACGAGGCGGGATTTATCAATACACCGATTCTCTCGTATGCCGCAAAGTTTGCTTCGGGATTTTATGGGCCATTCCGCGAAGCCGCGGACTCAGCGCCGCAGTTCGGAGACCGGCGGTCGTACCAGATGGACGGAGCCAATGTCCGCGAAGCCATGCGCGAAATCGAGGCCGATATTGAAGAGGGCGCGGACATGATCATGGTGAAGCCGGCGATGCCGTATCTGGATGTGATCGCTGCAGCGCGCGACCGATTCGATCTGCCGCTGGCGGCGTACCAGGTTTCGGGCGAGTACGCCATGATTGAGGCGGCTGCACGAAATGGCTGGATTGAGCGCGAGCGTGTGATGATGGAGTCGCTTCTCAGTATCCGCCGCGCAGGGGCCAGCATTATCCTCACGTACTACGCGAAGGACGCGGCAAGGCTGTTGAGTTAAGGCAGAGACAGGTTACGCGGAGCGCTCGGCTCCGCTTTCGCGGACTGTCGCGGGGACAGCCGAAGGCGGCTGTCCACATACGAACCCCTTGAATCGCGCGAGATTTTCTTTCCAGCCTGCACCAGCTACGCGAACGAACTGGCTAACATGATCGACCATATTCCTGCCTAGCTGGGGCGATGAGCGTGTTTATTGTGGACCTTGTTTTGTTTGGAACCTTCCTTTACGGGGCATTGCCTCCTCGGGTCGCCACGTAATGTTCACTGGTCGCCGAAAGGACCGCTGTCATTGATATCGTGGGATGACTTTTCGACGGATAGCAGCGGGAACGTAACGGGTAATGCGCAGTGCATCAATGCCGCCGGAGGCGCAGCCAGCGAAGGGGCTCAGCAGTTGTTGAATTACGGATGCCACGTCGCAGGATCTACCACGATCACCCCTCCACTTTTTGGTACTCAGGGCAACATGGGGCGGAATATCTTCCGGGGTCCCGGTTTTGCGAACTGGGATTTTTCGTTATCGAAAGTTTGGCGTCTGAGAGAACGCGTTAAGGTGCAGTTCCGGGGTGAGGTATTCAACATTCTGAACCATGCGAATTTCGCGGGACTGAACACCGATCTGTCAGCGCCGGACAGTGTCGGAACGGTCGTCTACACACCGGACATTGGAGCGGCGAATCCTGTGATCGGGTCGGGAGGATCGAGGCACATACAGCTGGGAGCAAAGCTGACTGGGTAGCGGTCATTGGACTTCTTTCGTCGGACCGCTCCAATCTCGCGCTGGGAAAATCCCCACGTTTACTTATTTAGCTAGTTGCTGGGCTTTTTCGGTGTTAGGTCGCAGGCTTTGCGGACTTGGTTGATGTCCAGGCCATCCGGCTGAAATTCTGCAATCTGACGTCCGCTGCGGGTTGGAATCGCGATATTGAAGACGTGAGCCTGCATCACTCCGCGAACCGTGCCCTTGTCCATCGAGACGTAGCGTCCTTGCCAGTTCCAACCGTGGTAGTAGTGAACGTCATCGACGCGAACCTCGGCTTGGAGCTGCGGCTGGCCCCAGAATCCCGGGCGATTGGGCGGAACCCGGACTGCGGGATTGAAACTGGCCATTTTGAATTTACCGTTTTCGCAGATCAGCTCGACGCGAGGCTTGTATTCGGGATCTTCCTTAAAGTAATTCTCAGCCAGAAGTTCAAAGCGGACGCGTTTTGCAGCCGTCATTTTGTCTTCGCTTTCAAACATCATCCATTTTCCACCGGCGTTTGCGCCGTCGCGTTCGCCCTGGTATGGGCTCATCGAGCCACCTTGCGCGAACGCCGACGCTGCGCAAAAAAAGACTATCGAGGCCAGAGAAACGTTGACCATCAGAGAAGTGCGCGTTCGGTTCACGGTGCCCTCCAGACAGATATCCGTATTATCTAGAACCCGGGTCGGTGGGGAAAAGTTGCACCAAATGGTACGGATTGGGAAGCAGGAAGCCTGCCAAACTCGGCTTCGAATGTACTGCACTGTATGGACGGGAGCTAATGGGTATCGATCTTCAGGACCATGTACACCTGGGGACGATCGTCGAACTGGCTTACTGACTTGGTATCACTCTTGTGGTTATTAAACTGAGCGTAAACCTCGTAGTCGACCGCACTGGACAGAGCCGGGAAGCGATAGGCGCCGTCTTTACCCACGATATAGGTCTTCACCGCGCGGGTACGAGTATTGGTCACGTACACGACAGCATCGGAAAGCGGATTGTCACCACCGTCAAGAACCTTGCCGAACAGCAGGCGGCCGACCGGCTTCTCTTTCTTGTCGGACGCGGCATTCACGGTGATGCAGAGGGCTAGGAGAAACAGAGTTATGAAAGCAGCAGGTTTGATCACTGAGCGGTGGTGATTCATGCTGAGAATATTGTCTCACGAGGAGGAAGCCGGAAGTCTGGTATTCCAACGTTAGAATTCCAGGTGGAGTCCGACATCCTGACGTTCGTCGTGGTAGATGTGGACCATAACTTCTTTGACAAGGCGGAGTTGCCTGCCGTCGGTGGTCTTGAATCCCTTGAGATCGGCGGAGAGGATGTAGTCGTTTTCCTTCGGTGGCAACTGTACTTCGAATTCTCCACGGTGGTCGGAGATGACCTGCCAGCGAACCTTGCCGGGCTTGTCTTTTCCGCGGCGGATTTTGACGGGAACTCCGTAGACTGGATGATCGTCCGGGCCCCAGACAGTGCCGACGATCACGGCGTAGGACCTTCCCTTGGGTTTCTGGGCTGAAAGCAGACCGTTCTGAGGAACGACGCCCGGCAGGAGAAACAGCATTACTACAACGCCAATCAAGAGTCGGCGGAAAAGCAGACGAGGGCGGCGATCAGGAGAAGTCACCGTCTTCGCTCTCCTCCTCCTCGTCTTCGTCGTCTTCTTCGTAACCTTCTTCAACGGCTTTCAATTCGAGCGGACTTGTAGTGACAACTTCGAAGTCGGTGCCGCATTCAGTGCAGGAGATGACTTCGCCCTCGTCGACTTCGTCTTCATCAATATCGAGATTGTTTTCGCATTCCGGACAGAGCAACATAAGGCCTCCCATGCCTATTAGAGCCTCCTGATAATATTTAGATTCTCCCCGGCAGTTGGTCAAGTGGCTGGGGCTTCGGATCAGAAATATTTTGAGGATGTGAAATAGCGCATCACTCGCGGTTGTTCATCGAAAGTCTACTCCTTTATGAGCCAACGACATCACGGATTGACGCTCTTCGCAGCAGCAGTGGTTGCTGCAATCATTTGCCTGACGCAAGATAGCGCTTCACAAGATGCAACGAAAATGGTGCAGGACAAACAAATCACCGCGGCTTTACAGCGGGTTTCGTCACAAAGGATTCAAGAGAACATTGCGAAGCTGGTCAGCTTTGGAACAAGGCTGACGCTTTCAGCGCAGGACTCGCAATCGATCGCGAAGGGACAGGGAATCGGCGCGGCGCGGGAGTGGATCAAGTCAGAGTTTGAGCGGTATTCGAAGGACTGCGGGGGATGTCTCGAGGTGAAGATGGACAGCTTCACGGAGCAGCCCGCAGATCGCATTCCTAAGGCGACGGAAATCACCAATGTTTATGCGGTGCTGAAGGGCACTGATCCGGCACAGACTAAGCGCATCGTGCTCGTGACCGGCCATTATGATTCGCGCAACAGCGACACGCTGGATGTGAAGGGAGACGCACCCGGGGCCAATGATGATGCGAGCGGGACTGCGGTAAGCCTGGAGTGCGCGCGAGCGCTGAGCAAGATGAAGTTCCCGGCGACGATTATTTTTCTCACTGTGGCTGGTGAGGAGCAGGGACTAAACGGAAGCCGTCACTTTGCGAAGATGGCGAAGGATCAGAGATGGGAACTGGAAGCAGTACTCAATAACGACATTGTTGGCGGAGACAAGAGCGCGGAGCAGGATCATTCGGTGGTTCGCGTGTTTTCCGAGGGCCTACCGGCGGCGGCGTCTGAGCAGGATGTGAAGCGGATACGCGGGCTGGGCGGGGNGAGCGATTCGGGATCACGGCAACTGGCGCGCTATGTTGCGGAGGTTGGACGCACGTACGAGACCGCCGTGACGCCGATGCTCGTTTTTCGGCTGGACCGATATCTCCGGGGTGGAGATCACTATTCGTTCAATCAGCAGGGATTTGCTGCCGTTCGGATTACCGAGTTCCGCGAGGACTTCCATCATCAGCACCAGAATGCGCGGAATGAAGGCGGCATCGAGTATGGAGACCTGCCAAAATTTGTAGACTATGATTATGTGGCGGACGTGGCGCGGTTGAACGCGGCGACGTTGGCATCATTGGCGTCGGCGCCGGAAGTTCCCGGAAATGCACGTATCTTGACCAAAGACCTGGAAAACGATTCGACATTAACCTGGCAAACGGCGCCAGGCGCGGCTTCTTATGAGGTGGTGTGGCGGGCAACAACGAGCACCGAATGGGAGCATGCGCAGAGCTTTGGGAACGCGACGCGTGCGACTTTGAAGCTATCGAAGGATAACGTGATTTTTGGGGTCAGGGCAGTGGATGCGGCTGGGCATCGCAGTCCAGCAGTTGTACCGATGCCGGAGCGTTAGGAATCGGCATGCGGCAACTGATAAGATTGTGGGGAGCCACGTTCAGTTCCGCATTGAAAATCAAACACTAATCCATGTATCGCGGCCGGACCATGACGTTGAGTTTGCCTCCTTTCACCAAGGCGGTGAAATGGCTGGTTCTAATCAACGCCGGAGTGTTCCTGCTGAAGGTTATTCTCGAGGCTCTAAAGCCGACTTTTGCCGATTCAGCTTCTCTTCATTTGGCGCTGGTGCCGGCTCTCGTTGTGCGCGGCGAGATCTGGCAACTGATTACCTATTCGTTTCTGCATGAGGGGATCTCACACATCCTTTTCAACATGCTTTGGCTGTGGTGGTTTGGGGCGCAGTTGGAGATGGATTGGGGTGAGAGGAAGTTTTACGAATTCTATTTCTTCTGCGTGGCCGGTGCAGCAGTTTCCACGATCGCGATTTCTTACACGCACATCGCGGGCATACAACCTTACACCGCCACGGTAGGCGCCTCAGGTGGAATCTTCGGAATACTGATGGCTTTCGCTATGCTCTACGGCGAACAGGAAATTTGGCTATTCCCAATTCCGTTTTCCGTCAAGGCCAAGTACTTCGTTGCAGGAATTGCATTCGTTACGCTGGTCGGAGCCATCATGGCCGCAAGGCCGCGGCACGGTGAGTCCGTTGCGTACGTCGCGCATCTGGGCGGCCTGCTGTTCGGGTTTCTATATGTGAAGTTTCTGCCACGACGCGGTCTCAGCTATTCGGCTTCGGAGAAGTACTTTGGCGTCCGGAACGCGTATTACAGGTGGAGACGTCGGCGGGCAGCGAAGAAATTTGAAGTGTATATGCGGCAGCATGACCGCGATGTTCACTTCGATGAGCACGGAAACTACATTCCTCCCGAGGACCAGGGGCGCAAAGGGAATGGCGGGGGGAAGTCGGGGTGGGTGAACTAAACCCAGGTTTCAAAGTCTCAAGGTTTCAAAGTCTCAAGGTTTCAAAGTTTCGAAGGTTTCAAAGTTTCAAAGGTTGATCCTTCCACGTGATTCCGACTGATTTGTCATCCTGAGCGCAGCGAAGGATCCCATTCTGCTGTCTCCACCATTGCTCTTGCAAGGAATTCACATGGTTGAACACCTCCATGGAAATACTCCTTCGACTTCGTTGACGCTTAATGTAGTGTAGGGATCCTTCGCTGCGCTCAGGATGGCACACCTAGAAAGGTCGAGAATTCTGAGAATATCCGACCTGACAATTCTTCCTTCTTTGATTTCCCTTTGAACCCCAAGTCGTGGCCCGCACCGTCTACCGTTATCAGCCGCGTTTTCGCGGGGATCATCTTCAGCGCGCGTTCGAGCTCTTCTGTGGTACCGAAAGGATCGCGGCTGCCGTGAACAAAGAGCGTTGGCGTGCGGAGGTCGGGTAGGTGCTGCGTGCGCTGTTGTTCGGGGCGGCGTGGCGGATGTAGCGGATAGGAGAGAAGAAGGAGTCCGCTTACCAGTTCAGGCTCTTCCTTGCAGAGCATGCTGGATTGGCGTCCGCCGTAGGAGTGGCCTCCCAGGAAGATTCGTCCATTCCCTTGGTTACGAGCAAAATCCCGCAGCTTAGCTTTTATTGCAGCAATTGCGTTCTTCAATCCTGCCCGGTCTCGGGCAGCGTCACCTGGGCCGGGCGGGCCGAAAGATCTGTCCTGCCTATATGGGAGGTCGCAACGGAGCACTGTGACTCCGGCGGCGGAGAAAGTATCGGCCAAGGCCCGAAGTAGCGGGGCTTGCGCATTGCCTCCGGCACCGTGGGTCAGGATTAGCCCACTGCCGTTGGGCGTCTCAGAAAGGTGCAGGAATCCGCGAACTTTGGGTTCGACAGAGCTATCGAAGAAATCGCTGATGGTCGCTGAAGGCAAGATCGCATTTTAAATGCTGGCGGCACCTGCATGGCGTATTCATTGCGGCTTTCGATCCGCAGAAAAAATTCGCACTCCGATGAACCGAATCCGCAATGATTTCCGCCTTTCTAAACAGGAGAGGATGGGTGTAGGCGTGCATTGCAACCACCTTTCTCCATTCAAGTAGAGCGTTTCGCAAACAAACTTCCCTACAACTGAAACGCGCTCGCCCCTCGGCGCACAACTATACGGAGGAAAAACCATGTCTCGTACAAGTGCCCGGGGGACGTCCCGGGGAAATGTTTTTGTGCTCGCGCTGTTCATTCTTGGCTTCCTGGTGACAGCCATCGCACACGGGCAAGTGCCGCTCAACATCGGACTAACACCGGGAATCGACGCGAACGGGGAACCAACTTACAAGGCCACGGTCATCAATGCCAGCCTGACGCAGGATGCTCTCAACCTGACCGTGACTTACACGCTCCCTGCGGCCGAGCTGCCGGTTTCACCGCCTCCCAGCGGCGAATGCCTGTTCACCCCTGGGCCAGTACACCTGACCGCGGTGTGTTCCCTTGCGACGCTGCCCGCGGGCCAATCGCACGACTTTACGATCGCAGTGCATCCGGTCAACACGGCACCACAGGATGTCACCGCAACGGCGAAGGAATCCGCAGGCGGAACCGCCAGTGCATTCATCACCAGCACGATCACAGCGGTTGGGCTGACGGAGATGCAGGTGGAAATGACGTCGACAAATCCTGGGAAGGTCGGTGAGGTGCTCACCTATAACGTGACAGTGACGAACGTTCAGGACGACGATGCCCGCAATGTCTTTGCGGTTCTTGTCCTGCCGAAAGGTTCGACATCTGTAACGACGCCCACGGGTTGCACCAAGGGAATCACCGTATTCTGCAAGCTGGGGACGATGTCTCCGGGAACGAGCAAGACGGTGAAGATCACCGCGATTCCCACGATCGCCGGATGGGGACAGGCGACCGCTGGGGTGCGGATGACGACGCCGGATGGCTATTTCACAAACAATGCTGTAGGGAACAGCATTTGGATCAATCCGTAAGAGCGCTGGGTGACTTGCATGCCCTGCCAGTCCGATTGTGGATGGCAGGGCAGCGCGGGTCAGGAAGTCATTGAGAAGCAGAATCAACAGCAACTGCGGCGAGCGTCTCGTACACTTTCACAATCTGGATTTCGTTGCTCAGCTTCGCCCAGCAGCGGAGCATGTCGGGATCTTCCAGGGCGGCTCGGCGAGAATCTTCGGATTTCCAGTAACGCAGAAAGACATAGTGATGCTCTCCGTCGCGGTACAGGAGGTCGCGTCCGTAGCCTCGTTTAGCAACTATCGAAGTAAGTTCCCGGAAAGTTTCTAAGGCAGCGGTTTCGTGATTGGGGACGGGCTCCCAGATGGCTACTGAGAGTATCTCTTGTGGCATAAGCGGAAATTATAGCGTGCGCACATTCTCACTTCTCGCAAAATCGGCGCCAATTGGAAACATTCGGCGCGCTTTTCGGATTCAGGACTTGCGCATGTCCGTAATGTGCCACAGAACACCGGTTGGATCGCTTAGATAGAGTACCCGAATTCCCCAAGGCTGCATCGGCGGGGGCTGGCACATGATCCCCGGATATTTCTTCGCGAGTTCCTGCTTCTGGATGTATTTCCACCAGGCATCTGCATCCTCGACGGCGAGGCTCATCATGAAATTGCCGGCATGCTCAGCGATGTAGAAAGTCTGCAACAGGAAGCGCAAAGAACCGATCTGAAGCTCTGCGATTTGGTCGTTGCTCCAGTTGATAGTGAACCCGAGGTCGGCATAAAACTTTCTCGATAGCTCGGCGTCCTTGGCAGGCACGAATGTTTTGAGGTCGGTGACAGGACTCGGAATCACGGTCTCTCCTGTACTTGCGGACTGGAAGAGTCGGTGGTAGATGCGCTCACTTGGACCCTTTTTTGGGATGAACTATGTTTTCAGCTTCCTGTTCGGTCACGGTGTGCAGGCGCATCAGGTTTGTGGAACCGGATGCCAGGCTGGTTCCAGCGACCACTCCGAGGACATCTTTCGGTTGAAGCACGCCACGGCGCACCAGGTCTTGTTCTGCCATGACTACCATCTGCTCGGCTGAGCGGGCCTGGCGGCAGCGAACGGGGTGCACACCCCAGTAGAGATTCATGCGGTGGACCACAGGCTCCGCGTGAGTGAAAGCGTAAATCGGCGCGGGTGGACGGTATTTCGAGATCATGCGAGCGGTATTACCGGTCTCGGTAAAGATGGCGATGGCACCCATGGGGAGGTCTTCGGCGGCATGAGCAATAGATTCGCAAATTGTTTCCGCGACGGAAAGACCACGTCGATCGCGGCGGCGGCGGACCTGACCGAGATCCGCGGTGTTGCATTCGGCTTCCACGATGATGCGAGACATGATCTCGACGGATTCCCGCGGATATTTTCCGCTGGCGGTTTCCGCCGAGAGCATTACAGCGTCGGTGCCATCGAAGATCGCGTTGGCCACATCGCTGGCTTCAGCGCGTGTGGGGCGTGGATTCTCGATCATCGATTCGAGCATCTGCGTGGCGGTGATGACAGGCTTTCGCCAAGCGGCGGCGCGGCGGATTACGTGCTTCTGAATCACCGGGACTTTTTCCGGAGCCATCTCAACACCGAGATCGCCGCGCGCGACCATGACTCCGTCGGCAACTTCGAGAATTTCTTCCAGATGATCGATAGCTTGCGGCTTTTCGAGCTTCGCGATTACCGGTACATCGCTCCGGTGCGAAGCGATGATTTGTTTGACTTCGGTGACATCGGCCGCCGTACGCACGAATGAGAGGGCGACCGCGTCGATTCCGTGTTTCAGACCAAACTCCAGATCTTTGCGATCTTTCACGGTCAAGGCTGGGATAGATAATGCGACTCCGGGGAGATTAATGCCCTTATGCTCGCCCAGCAGGCCTTCGTTGATGACATCGCAGAGAACGTCTTTGCCGCGAATGCTGCGCACACGAAGTTCGATCAAGCCATCGCTGAGGAGGATGCGCGCACCAGGGGAGAGTTCGCGGGCTAGATCCGGAAACGTCGTCGAGATGCGAGTTTCATTCCCCGGAACTTCCTCGGGCGTAATGGTGACTATTGCGCCACTCTTCAGAAAAACCGGCCTCCGTTGTTCCAGCAGCCCAGTGCGAATTTTGGGGCCTTGAAGGTCTTGCAGGATACAAACAGTGCGGCCTTCGCGCTGAGCGGCACGGCGGAGGCGCTGAATGTTATGGGAGTGATCTTCGTGGGTGCCGTGGGAGAAGTTGAGGCGGGCGATATCCATACCGCAGCGGAGAAGTTCGCGCATGGCGGATTCGGTGCCACAGGCGGGGCCGATGGTGCAGATGATCTTGGCGCGGCGCGACGCGGTACCATTCCTTTGGATAGGGTTCTCCTCGGGATTGTGAGCGGCTGTTTTCAATGGGGACCTAATTCAGATCTCTGGACTGTTTTTCCGATCCTGACGAAGCTGAAGGGGAGGAATCCTTACCTCCAGCACGGCGCTCAGGGTAGGGATGCTTCGACTCCGCTCAGCATGACATCTGTTCTGACAATCCGCATTTACGCCTTGGCGCTGTTGATCGCCGTTAATTCTTTCCCCAGCATGGCGCGAGGAAATAGTAGCGCATTGAACTCGGCGCCGACCAGCACCACGAGGGATATCAGGTACATCCAGACGAGCAGTGCCAATGCCAGGCCTAATGATCCGTAGATGGTATTAAAGTCGCCGAAGTGCTGGAGGTAATAACGGAAGACCACGGTCACCGAGAACCAGACTATCGTCGCGAAAACGGCGCCGGGGATCACGCTGTGCCAAGGCTGGGTTCGGGGAACTGCGTTGTGATAAATCAACGCGATCACGGCAATGCTGGTCAGAGTTGCGATGACCCATCGCAGGCCACCCCACAGAAGCAGTACGTAGGGGCTGAAATCGGGATCGAGGTAGGGGACGAGCCGGATTTCAAACTTGCTGCCGACCGCGACCAGGATGGTCGAGAAGGTCATGGGCACGAGCGCGAAGATCACCAGCATGAACGCGATCATGCGTTCTTTCACAAGACCCCAGGTCTTGGGAAGCTCATAACAGCGCCGGAATCCTTCCATCCACGAGATCATCACACCCGAGGCGGTCCACAGAGTGACCAGCGAAGTGGTGAGCAGAAATCCTACTGGGTGCTTGCCCGCAGCTTTCAGGTAGTTGAGCACTGTGGGACTGCCAGCGGGAAGAATACTGCCCAAAGCGTAAGAAATCTCACGCAAATAGGGAGCGCCCTTGCGCCAATTGGCTAGAACGGATCCCAAGATCACAAGGCCCGGAAAGAACGTCAGAATCGAAGAGTAGGCGGACGCCTTCGCAATGGCGAAGGAGTCGTGGACAAAAGCGCGTCCGAAAGATATGCCAAGAAGCCGGAGTAAGCGCACCATACGCTGACTTAGCTTAGGACCTGGAGGAACCACCTGCAAAGACGGAAGTGGAGCAGGTTCCTCGATACGCACTCGCTGGGGGGTAGCGTGCATTTGTTTTGGATGAATAAGAAATTGGGTTCGGAGACCCTAGATCGGGGTAGTCCGAACCCTTAGTTCATTCACCTTATTGCTCGGCAGCCGGAAGTTCCGCGCTTAGTTCCTCGTTCTCGCCCTCGTGACGCATCATTTCGAGAGCGCGCTCGGCTTCTTCGTAGGCAGCCGAAACTTCCGCCTGTACCTTGGCAGCGGCCTCTTCCATCTCTGGCGAGAGGCGCACGTTGCGGTAGTACTCCATGCCGGTGCCGGCAGGGATGAGGCGTCCGACGATGACGTTCTCTTTCAGGCCACGCAGGTGATCGACCTTGCCGTTGATGCTGGCTTCGGTGAGCACGCGCGTTGTCTCCTGGAACGACGCGGCGGAAATGAACGAGTCGGTCGAGAGCGAAGCTTTCGTGATGCCCAGCAGCAGCGGACGGCCCGTAGCCGGCTTGCCGCCCTGCGCAATCACGCGCTCGTTCTCTTCGCGGAAAGCGAACTTGTCGACCTGTTCTTCGAGCAGGAAGCGAGTGTCGCCCACGTCTTCGACCTTTACCCAGCGCATCATCTGGCGAACAATCACTTCGATGTGTTTGTCGCTGATGTTTACGCCTTGCAGCCGGTAGACTTCCTGGATTTCGTTGACCAGGTAAGCCTGCAGCTCTTTTTCACCGAGCACAGCCAAGATGTCGTGGGGGTTGAGCGGGCCGTCCATCAAAGGCTCGCCGGCCTTGACGCGCTCGCCTTCCTGCACATTGATGTGAACGCCACGCGGAACCGAGTATTCCTTCTCAGTGCCGTTGTCGGCGGTAACGTAGAGTTTGCGCTGTCCTTTCGAGACCTCGCCGAATTTCACCGTGCCATCGATTTCGCTGATGACCGCGGTTTCATGCGGCTTGCGGGCTTCGAACAGTTCGACCACACGCGGCAAGCCACCGGTGATGTCTTTCGTCTTGGTGGTTTCGCGCGGGATCTTTGCCAGCACGTCTCCGGGTGAAACGGTGTCGCCATCCTGGATCATCAAGTGCGAGCGCGACGGCATCAGGTAGCGCTTGCTGCCCTTGGAGCCTTTGATGACGATCGCGGGCTGGCGCTTCTCGTCTGGAGAATCGCCGACCACGTGACGCGACAGGCCGGTGACTTCGTCCACTTCTTCGTGGAGCGTGACGCCTTCCTGCAAGTCCTTGAACTGCACGGTGCCGCCGATTTCGGTCAGGATCGCGAAGGTGTACGGATCCCACTCGACCATAATCTGGCCAAGCGTGACCGGATCGCCTTCGTTGACCTTCACCTTAGCGCCGTACACAACCGAGTAGCGCTCGCGCTCGCGGTTCTTGTCGTCAACGACCGCGATCGAACCCTGACGGTTCATGACAACCAGATCGCCGGTCTTCGACTTGACGGTCTGCAGTCCGATGAAGCGCACGGTGCCGTTGTTCTTGGCATCGAGGCGCGACTGCTCGGACACTCGCGACGCCGTACCGCCGATGTGGAAGGTACGCATCGTGAGCTGCGTTCCGGGTTCGCCGATGGACTGCGCCGCGATGACGCCGGTGGCTTCGCCGAGTTCGACGAGACGTCCGGACGCCAGATTGCGGCCGTAACACATGACGCAGACACCGCGCTTCGATTCGCAGGTCAGCACGGAGCGGATTTTCACGCGCTCGATACCGGCAGCCTGGATCGCTCCCGCGAGGTCTTCGGTGATTTCATTGTTGATGTCGACCACAACGTTTCCGTCGTAATCTTTGATCTTTTCGAGCGAAACGCGGCCGACGATACGGTCACGCAGCGGCTCGATAATCTCGCCAGCTTCCACGATGCCTTGCACGTAGATGCCGTCGACGGTTCCGCAATCGTACTCGCTGATGATGACGTCTTGTGCAACGTCGACCAGGCGGCGAGTCAGGTAGCCGGAGTCCGCGGTCTTCAGAGCGGTATCGGCCAATCCCTTACGAGCGCCGTGCGTCGAGACAAAGTATTCCAACACCGTCAATCCTTCGCGGAAGTTGGCAGTAATTGGAGACTCGATGATTTCGCCCGAAGGCTTCGCCATCAAGCCGCGCATACCGGAGAGCTGGCGGATCTGCTGTTTCGATCCTCGAGCGCCGGAGTCGGCCATGACGTAAATCGGGTTCATCTCGCCTTCTTTGTCGCGGCGTTGCATTTCAGCGAACATCTCGTCGGCAACTTTTTCGGTAATTCCCGACCAGATTTCGATGACCTTGTTGTAGCGCTCGCCGTTGGTGATCGCGCCATCCAGGTACTGCTGCTGGACGTTGACCACTTGCTTTTCGGCGTCTTTCACCAGGACTCTCTTGCTGTCGGGGATGACCATGTCATCGATGCCGATCGACAAGCCAGCACGCGTGGCGAAACGGAAGCCGAGCTGTTTGACTTCGTCGAGCATCTTGACGGTGATCTCGAGCCCGAACCGCAGGTAGGTGTAGTTCACCAGAGCGCCGATGCCCTTCTTCTTAAGCAGGCCGTTGATGTACGGCATGCCTTCGGGCAACTGGTCGTTCAGAATCGCGCGGCCCACGGTCGTGTTGATGAACGAGCGCTCGACCTGCACCGGCTCGGTGTGAATGATGTCCTGATCGTCGTATGCGGTGGTCAGGTCGATCAATTCGCCTGAGTAGCGGAGGCGGATCGGAGTGAGAGTTTCGACTTCGCCCGCATCAAGAGCCATCAGGACTTCTTCGATGTTGGCAAAGGCGCGACCTTCACCCTTCGCGCCCGGTTTCCCTTTGGTCAGGTAATAGAGACCGAGAACCATGTCCTGCGTAGGCACGGTGATCGGCTGACCCGAAGCAGGCGACAGGATGTTGTGCGAGGCCAGCATCAGCACGCTCGCTTCGACCTGGGCTTCCGGAGACAGCGGAATGTGAACCGCCATCTGGTCGCCGTCGAAGTCGGCGTTGAACGCCGTGCAGACCAGCGGATGTATCTTGATGGCCTTGCCTTCTACGAGGACCGGTTCGAACGCCTGAATGCCGAGGCGGTGAAGCGTAGGAGCGCGGTTCAGCAGGACCGGGTGATCCTTAATGACTTCTTCAAGGATGTCCCAAACAATCGGTTCCTGCTGCTCGACCATTTCCTTGGCTTGCTTGATGGTCGTGACGTTGCCCGTCTGCTCGAGCCGGTGATAGATGAACGGCTTGAACAGCTCGAGCGCCATCTTCTTGGGCAGACCGCATTGATGAAGCTTCAGTTCTGGGCCGACCACGATTACCGAACGTCCGGAGTAGTCGACGCGCTTGCCGAGCAGGTTCTGGCGGAACCGTCCCTGCTTGCCTTTCAGCGTGTCAGAAAGCGACTTCAGAGGACGGTTGTTGGCACCGCGCAGCACGCGGCCTCGGCGTCCGTTGTCGAACAAGGCGTCCACAGCTTCCTGCAGCATGCGCTTTTCGTTGCGCACGATGACTTCAGGAGCGTGCAGGTCCATCAGCTTCTTCAACCGGTTGTTACGGTTGATGACGCGCCGATACAGGTCATTCAGGTCCGACGTAGCGAAGCGTCCGCCATCGAGTGGAACCAGCGGACGGAGCTCCGGTGGAATGACCGGGATGACGTCGAGGATCATCCAGTGCGGCTTGTTGCCGCTCTTGCGGAAGGCCTCAACGACTTTCAGCCGCTTGGCGTACTTGAGACGCTTCTGCAACGAGCTCTCGTTCTTCATCTTCTCGCGCAGTTCGGTCGAGAGCGAGTCGGTGTCAACGCGCTTGAGCAGTTCCTTGATCGCTTCCGCGCCCATCATGGCCTTGAATCCGGCCGGACGGTACTGCTGATCGAGTTCGCGGAACTTGGCTTCGTCCTTGATAACCTCGCGCTCTTTCACCGGGGCGTCGCCAGGTTCGACGACAACGTAGGCTTCGAAATAGAGCACGGACTCAAGGTCGCGCAGCGAGATGTCGAGCAGGTGCCCGATACGGCTGGGCAATCCTTTGAAAAACCACACATGCGAGCACGGTGAAGCGAGCTCAATGTGGCCGAGGCGCTCACGGCGAACTTTCGACAAAGTGACTTCTACGCCGCACTTGTCGCAGATCACTCCGCGGTGCTTCATGCGCTTGTACTTGCCGCAGAGGCACTCCCAGTCGGTGACCGGTCCGAAGATGCGGGCGCAGAACAGTCCGTCGCGCTCGGGTTTGAAGGTGCGGTAATTGATGGTCTCGGGCTTCGTAACCTCGCCATGCGACCAGCTGCGGATTTTTTCCGGAGAGGCCAGGGAGATGCGAATGGCGTCGAAGTCCGCGATCACATTTGCCATTTCGAATGGGCTCGAACGAAACAAGGTGTTCCTCCGCTTTTCTCGGCGTTACGCCGCCGATTACGGCACCTGAAACCAGTGGCCAGTGGTTAGTGATCAGTGGCCAGTATCTCTTTTGGGCTCGGGCTGCGCAGGTGCTTCGCAGCCGGCCCCGATTGACTTCAAAACTCTCGAATACAAGGCCTTGTGAGGTCAGCGACCGGAACTAATCACTGGTCACTGACCACTGGCCACTACTCTTAATCCGCTGCCGCGCTCGCGGTCGGCTTCTTCTCGGTCGCCTTGATCAACTCGACGTCAAGACAGAGCGACTGCAATTCGCGAATCAGCACGTTGAACGATTCCGGTACGCCGGGCTCCATAGCAGCTTCGCCCTTGACGATGGCCTCGTAAATCTTGGTTCGGCCATAGACGTCGTCGGACTTTGCCGTCAGCAGCTCCTGCAGAATGAACGCCGCACCGTAAGCCTCCAGCGCCCAGACTTCCATTTCTCCGAAGCGCTGTCCGCCGAACTGTGCTTTACCACCCAGCGGTTGCTGGGTGATCAGCGAGTACGGGCCGATGGAGCGAGCGTGAATCTTGTCGTCCACCAGGTGCGACAGTTTCAACATGTAGATGTAGCCAACCGTGACCGGCTGTTCGAATTGCTCGCCCGTCATGCCGTCGCGCAGGATCGTCTTGCCCGAGGTCGGCAGTCCGGCGTGTTCGAGCAAAGCCTTGATCTCGCCTTCCTTGGAGCCGTCGAATACCGGAGATCCCATGAACACGCCCTTGGCAAGCGTCGGAGCCACAGATTCGAGCTCTTCGTCGCTCATCTCGGCGATCGTGTCGGCGAGTTGCGAATCCTTGAACAGGGTCTTCAACTCGCGGCGGATCGCTTCCGTGCGCGTGTTCTCCTTCAGAAGCTCGGTGATCTTATCGCCAAGCTGATACCCGGCCCATCCAAGGTGGGTCTCGAGAATCTGTCCCACATTCATACGGGAAGGCACGCCAAGCGGGTTCAGGACGATTTCAACCGGGGTTCCGTCCTCGAGGTACGGCATATCCTCTTCGGGCAGAATGCGCGCGATTACGCCCTTGTTGCCGTGACGGCCGGCCATCTTGTCACCGACACTCAGCTTGCGCTTCATGGCGATGTAGACCTTGACCAGCTTGATCACGCCGGGGGGCAGTTCGTCGCCCTTGGTCAACTTGTCTTTCTTCTCATTGACGATTTTCTTGAGCACGTCGATCTGACGGGAGGTCATTTCCTCGATCTCGTCGATCTGCTCATTGACGCGGGGATCCTTATCCGCGTACTTGATGCGCTTCAGGTTTCGGGTCGAGATGCGCTCGATTTCTTCGCGCGTCAGCATCGTGCCCTTAGTCAGCAGGCGCTTGTTGGTGCGCTCGTCGTGCAGGTCAGCCTGCACTTCCTTGCCGCCCAAGATGTTGTCGAGACGCTTCAACCGCTCGTCAGTCAGAATTCGGATTTCGTCCGAAAGGTTCTTTTCCAACTTCGCGATCTGCGTGCCTTCGATGAACTTGGCGCGCTCGTCTTTCTCCTGTCCCTTGCGCGAAAAGATCTTCACATCGACGATGACGCCCTCGATGCCCGGCGGGCAGTAGAGCGAAGCATCGCGCACGTCGCCGGCTTTTTCACCGAAGATCGCGCGCAGCAACTTTTCTTCCGGCGTGAGCTGCGTTTCGCCTTTCGGCGTAACCTTGCCCACCAGGATGTCGCCTTGCTTGATGCTGGCGCCGATGCGAATGACACCCGCTTCGTCCAGGTTGCGGAGCATCGACTCGCTGACATTTGGAATGTCGCGCGTGACTTCTTCCGGACCCAGCTTCGTGTCGCGTGCCTCGATCTCGTACTCCTCGATGTGAAGCGAGGTGTAGTAGTCCTCTTTCACCATCTTTTCCGAGACAAGGATCGCGTCTTCGAAGTTGTAACCGCGCCATGGCATGAAGGCTACGAGAACGTTTCGTCCAAGAGCCAACTCTCCGTGATCAGTGCAAGGACCGTCAGCGATGATCTCGCCCTTCAGCACGCGCTGACCCTTCTTGACCACCGGCTTCTGGTTGATGCAGGTGTTCTGGTTCGAGCGCTTGAACTTGGTGAGCTGGTAGATGTCGCTACCGACCTCACGCGACAGCTGCGTGGGATGATGCTCGCCTTCGACGCGCACGATGATACGCTCGGAGTCGACCGAATCCACGATGCCGTTGCGGCGGGCCAGAACGACTGCACCGGAGTCG
>AP72_2010_repI_A100DRAFT_1000071_pt1 | contig 17361 bp, 16 predicted proteins | sample AmaPasrepliIA100_FD_9193 | JGI IMG/M metagenome (IMG submission 9193)
CCCGCCGCAGAGAATCCGGCTTGAAAACCACATCGGCGTCGGTGAAGAGCAGCCACTCTCCCGAAGCCTGATTCGCGGCCGTCCACATCGCGTGAGTCTTGCCCAGCCAGCCAGAAGGAAGTTTGGTGAGATGAATGACGCGAAGTGAAGGATTTGAGGCTTGCACATGCAATGGGTTCCCCACTTCTGGCCGGTTCTGCCAAAGGTGGGGCTTTTGACTCTCGGTGGGTCGCCCACTCAACGTGGTTTTCGTTGAGTGGGATCGTGCCACCCTCTCCATAATCTCGCCCGTCCGATCGGTCGAGCGATCGTTCACCGCGATCACTTCGTAGTTGTCGTAGTCGAGCGCAAGCAAGCTCCGCAGGCCCTGCTCGACCGCCTCTTCCTCGTTGCGAGCAGGGACAATGATCGAGACCAGAGGATTTCCAGCAGGCAAGACGGGATCACGGTCCCACTCAGCCCCGGAAACATCTGCTACAGAAGGCATCCCCAACGCAGCATCGACGATGCGGGAAAACCACGCGAGCGCGAGAATGACGCCCGTGATCCAGTAGAAATAAGTCATTCTGAGAGAGAGTGATTCCTTCGTGAAACTTCGCGCCCCTAATGGTTAAGGTTCCTTTGTCCGTCGAGTACCACATCGGGCGCAAACTTCATTCCATAAAACAGTATGGCAGAAGAGATCCCCATCGCGATGATCGGCAGCACGAACGAGGCTTGTAGCGTACGCCGATCCGCCACCCATCCCATCATCGTCGGCGAGGGCACATCTCCGAGAATGTGGATGATAAAGATGTTCACCGCCAGCGCCGTAGCTCGAATGTGCGCTCCCACGGAATTGATCACGGCAGCGTTGAGTGGAGCTGTGTTGAGAAGCAGAAAAAACGCCGCGACGCCGATCGCCGGAATCATCAATGGCCCCTTATTGAACAGGGCCACGATCATCACCGGAATTCCTAAAAGCATGCCTGCAGCCGAGACAAGGTAATACGCACTCTTCATCTTTGGCAGCAAGTAATCTCCCAGCCAGCCACCGATCAGAGCCGCGAGGATTCCGTCAATCACGATGATCGTTCCAAACTGCAAATTCGCAGCCTGTAGCGTGTAGTGTCGCTCACGGATGAGGAATTGTGGTATCCAAACCTGAATGCCCCCAAGAGAGAACGTCATAAACGCCATCCCTAGAGTTGATGTAAGGAAGGCCGGGTTTCGGATCAATCCCAAAACCGTTGCACGCTCCGGAGTTTCCTTGAGCGAATCAAATTGTCCGCGCGGAGGTTCTTTGAGAAAAAGTGCGATGATTGCCAGCACAAAGCCAGGTGCCGCGGCGATGTAGAACGGAAACCGCCATCCATGATGCTCCGACAAATACCCGCCGAGCAGAAATCCGGCCGCCGATCCAACCGGGATAGCCAAATAGAAGACGCCGAGAATGCGGCCACGGACATTTTCATGGAAGAGATCGGCTACAAATGTGGGTGCGATCGTAACAAATGTCGCCTCACCCACCCCGACCAGGGTGTGCCGCACCAGTAGTTCCGTATAGGTATGGGTCACCGCGGTTAGCAACGTCAGTCCGCTCCAAAAAATCGCACCGACTGCGATGATCAATTTGCGCGAGTAGCGGTCTGCCAGCGGGCCCACAAACGGCGCAGCAACCATGTAAAAACCGAGAAATGCAGTGGTCAGGAATCCGACCTGCCTGTAGTTAAGGTGGAATTCCTGCTGAACCAGTTCCTGAACGGCAAACAAAACATTCCGGTCCACATAGTTCAGCAGATTGAGCGCCGTCAATACAAGAAGCGCAAGGTATGGTTGGGAATTTTTCTGGCTCACAGGTCGAGCGAATATATCACGCCGCAGAAGAGGGTTGGTCACCTGCAAAATCTTGAACCACGAAGGACACGAAGTTCCACGAAGAAACGTCGCGTTGTGTTTTCCTTCGTGATCCTTCGTTTGTGGTTATGGCTTTTGTCTATCATTTCTTCTTCGGTCTAGGCCAGCGCGCCACAATCGTCGTCGCAATCCCGCCCCGCGGACGAAACTCTCCCCGCACTTCCGCCCACACCGGCTTCGCCCACTTCACCACATCTTCCAGAACCTGGTTTACCACGTTCTCCTGAAAGATCCCCAGATTCCGGTAGCTCTGCAAATATTCCTTCAGCGACTTCAACTCGAGGCAATCTTTGTCAGGCATATATTGAATCTTCAGCACGCCAAAATCCGGCAACCCGGTCTTGGGACAGACCGACGTGAACTCCGGATCATCCACGACAATCTCGTATCCGGGAAACTGGTTGGGCCAGGTCTCGATCTCGGGAAACTTGAAGTCGAGGCCGGCAGCTGCGTGCTCTGGCGTGTAGCGTGGCGATTTCGGCATATTTCTATTGTATCGATTCCCTTCTGGCCTTCAGGTAGAGACGTAACTCGCTACGTCTCTGCTTCAAGCGGAAGCACTTCTACAGTGTTCGCCGAAGTCGATTCATGCAGCCGAAGTCCCTCTGGCAGCATCAAAACGATACACCGTACCAGAGCGCTTCCCTGTTCTGTCGCGGGCGCCGGAATGGTAAATTACTGCTTACGGAAATTCCTGCCGGATACTGAAAGAAAACAGGTTGGCGTTGACTAACAATTCGCCCGCACCGTCGCGCAGACGGTGGATCTGGATCGCGTGCGCATTCGTTCTCCTTCTTTTAGTGCTGTATTCCTATCTCCATCAAACGCCCCTAAAAGTTCGCGCAGTAACCGTGAAGCGAGCCTCAATACGCAGCCTGGTTTCGACCAACGGTAAAGTTGAACCAGTGCAGAACTTCGAGGCACACGCTCCCATCGCCACCACAGTAAAGCGCCTTCTGGTCAAGGAAGGCGATCACGTTCGCAAGGGACAGCTGCTGCTTGAACTCGACGACTCCAACATCCGCACGCAGGCAGCCCGCGCGCAATCGCAGATGAAGGCCGCACAGGCCAATCTGGCCGCGACCAAGAACAGCGGCACCCAGGAAGAGGTCCTGACCCTCACCTCCCAACTCGTCAAGGCACGCACCGCCCGCGACGTCGCGCAACGCAATCTCGATGCCTACAAGCGCCTGCAACAGGATGGCGCCGCGTCCCCCGGAGAAGTGCGTCAGGCTGAGCAAACGCTTCAGAGTACACAGGCCGATGTGACTCTTCTCGAACAAAAGCAAAAAGAGCGCTACTCCGAGCCTGAAATCGCGCGTACCGTCGCCCAGCTTACCGAGGCACAAGCGGCTTATGAAGATGCCGCCGACGCACTCACGAAGTCGAGCAGGAGGGCTCCATTCGATGGCATCATCTATGCGCTTCCCGTGAAGCAGGGCGCATTCGTTCAGACTGGTGATTTACTTCTGCAAGTGGCAGATCTATCGCATGTGCTGGTGCGTGCCTTTGTCGATGAGCCTGATATTGGCCGCCTGCAAACCGCGGAGCGCGTCGAAATTACATGGGATGCCGTCCCCGGCCGCACCTGGACAGGCATGGTCAACAGCGTGCCTTCCACGGTAAAGCCTCGCGGTAACCGCAACGTCGGCGAGACCACCTGCCTGATCGATAATCAGGATCTTCGCCTGCTGCCTAACATCAATGTCGGGGTCACCATCGTTGCCGCCGAACACAACAACGTTCTTACGCTGCAGCGCGATGCCATGCACATCGATGACAGCGAACCGTACGTTTTCAAAATCGTCGATGACCGCATCAAGCGGCAGCCGATTCAGTTCTCCTTGCAGAACCTGACGCGCGTCGAAATTACCTCAGGCCTCTCCGAAGGAGATCGGGTTGCCTTGCCCGCCGAAGAGATGAAACCACTCGCCGACGGAGCTTCTGTGAAGGTCATACCCTGAGTCATGCGTGTCATTTCAATTGCGATCATTCTGGCTGCCAGCCTATTCATTATGCCCGGGCTCTCCGCTTCGCCTTCTCCCGGCGAACTGCTCACTTCGGGACATGTCGATGAAGCGGTACAGTTTCTGGAGCAGCAAGTGCGGCAAGCTCCCAATGATGCCGGATCCCACAATCTGCTTTGCCGCACCTATCTCATGATGGAAGATTGGGATCGCGGAATCTCCAATTGCGAGCGTGCCCGCGATTTGGATCCTGCCAACAGCGTGAACCATTTATGGCTCGGACGCATTTATGGCGAGAAGGCATCCCGCGTCAATTTCCTCGCCGCAGCCGGATTAGCCAAGAAAGTCCGTACCGCATTCGAGCGTGCGGTCGAACTCGACCCCAATAATTGGGAGGCGCGCGCCGATCTTGGTGAGTTTTATCTGGAAGCCCCAAGCATCGTCGGTGGCGGAAAGGACAAGGCGCGTGGCCAGGCGAACGCCTTGATGCCGCTCAAGCCGGTGAAAGCCTTTTGGCTACTGGGCAAAATCGCCGAAAAGGAAAAGGATTTCGCGGATGCCGAGCGCCAGTACCGCGCGGGCATCGCTGCCACTCACTCCGGTACGCGGGCATGGGTAGAGCTTGCCATCTTCTATCGTCACAACAGCCGCTTCGACGACATGGAGAAAGCCCTTCGCGAGTTGGAAAACGCGCCAGTCGACGACCATCTCGCGCTCATGGACGGAGCCAGCCTGATGGTTCGCACCGGACGCGACCCGCAACTGGGAATTCGCCTGTTACGCCGTTATTTCTCAGTCGGCACGGTGGAGGGAGGTCCCGCGTTCCGGGCACACGAATATTGGGGTCAGTTGCTTGAGAGGCAGGGCGACCACCGCGGCGCTGCTCAGGAATACCATGCTGCGTTGCAGCTCTATCACAATTACCGCCACGCACAAGAGGGCCTGAGAAGAGTCGAGCGTTGAGATGTTTCGAATACAAATACAAATCGAGGGTGCCCCATCCTAAAATCGCGTCGTTTGCGATTTTAGGGTGTGAATTCCGGTTATTGAGATCTTCGAAATTTGGCGGCTCCCCGCCATCCGCCATTTAGAATTTCCCGTGCATCCAAACGATTCATACGACCGTTCACCTCACTGCTGAAAGGGACGCAATGAAACCTTCACGCCGCGGTGTGCTTTTCCTTTTCCTGTCTGCCGCAATCATCTCTCTTCCGCATTCGCTTTGCGCCGAGCCCGTGTCGCTGAAGCGTGTGGTCGAACTTGCCTTGTCGCACGCGACCGGAGCCGCAATCGCCGCTGCCGACGAACAGCATGCGGCTGCCAACGTTCGCGAGTTGCGTAACAGCTACATTCCCCAGCTGACGGTGGGCGCAGGACTCGGGCCGCCGTCCTATGGATTCCCTCTTTCGATCGAAGGACAGCCACCGTCTCTGTTCAACATCAATGCTCAGTCAGCCCTGCTGAATTGGTCTTTGCGCGAATCCCTCCGCGCTGCAAAAGTCGAATCTACTGTCGCGTCCCTCAAATCGAAAGACGAACGCAATCAAATCATTCAGGACGCAGCCCTGAGCTACGCCGAACTGGCCAAGTGGGAACAACGCCTCGCACGATTGCGGGAAACGCAGGCTGATGCGAACAAAATGGAGGCTGCGGTCGCCGAGCGTGTAAAGGAAGGGATCGACACCGAGATTGACGGCACCAGGGCGCGGCTCTCGGCAGCGCGTATACGCCTTCGCCTAGCCGAAGCGCAGGGCTCTGCTGACGTGCTCCGCGAGCATCTTTCAAAACTTACCGGGATGCCCGCCGTAGATATTCAAACCGATCCCGGCTCCATTCCCGCAGCGCCAGCGCCAGCCAACGTCGAGGAAGCGCCGAAGACCGCAGCTGACACCAGCCCCTCGTCGCAAGCAGCTGTCGAACACGCGCGCGCGCAATATCTGCGCGCTCAGGCAGAGCACAAGGCTATGTGGCCCTCGTTCGATTTCGCCGCACAGTACGCGCTGCTCTCCCAGTTCAGCAACTTCCAGAACTATTACATTCCCTCGAAACCGTGCATCGTTGGTGGAGTCTCGGTGCTCTGCACAACCAATACCTTCCAGCAGAACAATGCCAGCGTCGGCATCAGCATTCGCTTTCCTTTCCTGAATTTCTCGCAGCGGGCGCGTGCCCAGGCCGCTGATGCCGATGCCCTTAAAGCCACTAAGCAGGCCGAGGCCAGGAAGAATCAGGTATCAGAAGAAACGCTGCGCCTGCAGCGTTCAGTGGCGCAATTCGACGCCGCCCGCGATGTCGCCCAACTCGAAGCCGAAATCGCCCAGAAAAATCTGTCGGCCGTACAAACAAAAATGGACTCGGGAAGTGCCAATCTGCACGACCTGGATGATGCCCGCTCACAGATGAGCGAGCGTCTCATCACCCTGCAAGACGTCACCTTTGAGCTGGAACGGGCCCAGCTAGGATTGCTGCGCTCGACCGGAGACCTGGAGAAATGGGCGCTGGGAAAGTAAAAAACAAGGCAGAAGGTAGAAGTCAGATTTCAGAAGTAAGGCAAATTATGCAAGCAGTTTGGGGTTGAAGCGACGCGCAGAAATCTCAATTCTGCATTCTGACTTTCTCACTCCTGCATTCTCACAGTTTTCCCCTCAGCATCCTCACCACCTGCCGGATCGCCTTCTCATTCCGCCGGTACCACCGCCATTGTCCATGCTTCGTAGCCTCGACCAGCCCAGCCTTGGTCAGAATTGCCATGTGATGGGAGATCGTCGGCTGTGACAAATGGATGTGTTCCTCGATGTCGCCCCCACATTGGCACGAGGCATGAATATGTTTTGGAGCCGGAGTTTTGCCCGCACTTTCCTTCAACACCAGCAAAATACGGCGTCGGGTAGGATCCGCGATGGCATGAAGAGCGCGATCAAGCGAGGAGTCAGAGGACATGCCGAACTACACATATCGCGAAAATCGATGGATGTCAATCTAGGACTACTTCTTCACGATCGGACTATATCCATCCCCGATCAGCCGTGTGCGCATCGCTTCCGCTTCTTTCATTTCGGCAAAGGGGCCAAGTTGCACTCGGAAGAGCTTGTCGGAAGTTTGCGACGCCACAAATGCGGGATAGTCTTTCTTTTTCAGGGCATCCACCAGCGCTTCGGCATCTTCCTGCTTGCTCACTGCCGCGACCTGCACGAAATATCCTCCGTTCGGAAGCGCTGTCGCCTCGTTGGGATTGCCGGGCGCAGCGGCTGGAGTGCCGGTTGTTGTCGTCGAATTGGTCGCAGTGGCTGCACCCGTGTCGGTCTTAGTATCAGGCGCAGGCGTCAGTTCGGCCTTCGGATCTTTCTGCTCGACGGCTTTGTAGAAGCCCATGGGCTGAGCAGGATTGGCGGTCGCCGCGCCGCTGGACTTACTGGTGCTGTTCGAAACCTGCGGAGCGGGGGCGGCACTGGCTGTCGTCAATGGCGCTTCCGATTTGCGCCCAAGCGAATATCCCAGCGCAAAGAACAAGGCACACACCCCGACCAAGCCGAAGAACAAAACCAGCAGCTTGCCGGTCCCCAGGGTTATCTCAGTATCTTCTGCCGCCATAACTCCTCAACCCCTCCCCCCCTCACGCCGTCTTCGCCGGCGCAGGCTTATCGTCACCCGCCTTGCCGAGCAATTTCTGAATTCCCGAGAAGAAGTCCACCGGCACCGGGAACACCACAGTGGTGTTCTTCTCCACACCAATCTCCGTCAGGGTTTGCAGATAGCGCAACTGCACGCTAACGGGTTCGCCAGACAACAGATGAGCCGCATCGACCAGCCGCTGCGCAGCTGAGTACTCGCCTTCCGCATGAATGATCTTCGACCGCTTCTCGCGCTCTGCTTCAGCCTGCTTCGCCATGGCTCGCAGCATCGACTCCGGCATATCGACCTGCTTGACTTCAACGTTGGTGACTTTCACACCCCAAGGCGACGTGTGCGTATCGAGAATACTTTGCAGACGCAGATTGATCTTGTCGCGGTGTGCCAGCAGTTCGTCGAGTTCCTGCTCGCCCAACACCGACCGCAGTGTGGTCTGCGCGAACTGCGATGTCTGATACACGTAATTCGAAACTTCCACTACAGCCTTCCGTGGCTCAATCACGCGCAGGAAGATCACCGCGTTCACCTTCAGCGTGACGTTATCGCGGGTGATGATGTCCTGCGGAGGAACTTCGAGCGCCTCCTGCCGCAACGATACGCGCACGATCCGGTCGACCGGCGCGAACACCAGAATCACTCCCGGACCCTTCGCGGCGGGCAAGAGTCTGCCTAGACGGAAAATAACACCGCGCTCGTACTCCGCAAGAATCTTGATGGAACTCAGAAGATAAATGGCGACAATGACAAAGATGATGGTTCCAAAGCCAAAGCTGAATGCTTCCACAAGCGCCTCCCACGATCAGGGCGGAGCCGCCCCTATCGCGGATTGTATAGCACTCGCGGGAAGCCGGAGCGCAAATCGCAAAAGGCAGGTTGCTTGGCTTGATGCGGGAGATAACAGACAGGAACTATCCAAAGCAGGTCGTAGCCATGGGGCCTTGTTTGCTCGTATCCCCGGTCCATTGCTCCGACTTGGCGGCCTTATCAATCGCCAACTCCAGTTCAAACAGCGCCTTAGGTGGACATCCGCAACCGTAGTAGTGGTTCATCTGGTGCGATACTGAACCCACTTTGATTTCGACCATTGCGGTGGCCATATCCGTGCAGCGCCGGCATTTGCAGTTTGCCTCGGTGTAATCATCCGACGGCAATGACAAGAATTTCGCTTGTGCAAACTGCGAGGCGAGCGCCTTAATGGCTGCAGCATCAAGATGGCCGCTCCGTGATTCCTTCACCTTGACGTGCTCTTTGCCTGCGTACTCGACTCTGCCATCTCCGTAGATCGTCACAGAGTAAGCCGGACAGCTTCCAAAACGCCGATCAGAAGAATTGCTGCAATGCCCAGGTAGAGCAGTCACTCACGGTTCATACGGCCTCCCTGAACCCGAAGCGCATCGGCGACGAACTTGTGCGTCGAACGCGCTTGGGGCGTCTTTCTTGCTTGTTCTATTGCTTTAAACCGAACGATGCAGTTCGGTCTCTTCGAAAGGAATCTGTCCTTACTGCGCCCTGGCCACCTCAATCCGGCTGGCGTCGATCTTCACGTCGCGCTGGATCTGCATTTCCAGCGATGTCCCTACTTCCAGCTTTACTTCCGGACCATGCTTCAACAAGGCCCAAGCCACGCCCCCAGCGAGTCCAGCCAGCCCTCCGATTCGGGCTCCGTTGTAGCCGCCGGCTGCAGCGCCAGCGATCGTGCCTGCCGTTCCCCCGACCGCGGCACCTTTCGCGGCATCTTCCACACGCTTGCCGGTATCCTTGTCCTGCTGGATCGTACCCTCAGCGTCCTTCACGCCTTTATCTTCGGCGCCGGGCGTGTTGTCGATCGATCCGGGCAGCATCACCGTATAACCGGTCGGATAGATCATCGACGTGAAGTGGATCAGCAGTTCCGCGCGCTTCTTCGACCGGCCCGCGTGCTCGGTATGCATGATTCTGCCCTGGATGTAAGTGCCCGAAGGAATCAGAATCCGGTCATTCAGCACGAACGGAAACGCTGTTTCGGCGTATACGGGATCTCCTTCGCGCGCGTTCTTGGTGGAAATCGCCTGCTTGAGCAGCAGAGGCACCTTTGTTCCTGCGGGAATCACCACCGCATGGGGATCATCCTGCGATGCGGCATCCGATGGAACCAGACTGGAACGCGGGGCGGCGGAGGGACTTGCGGGCTTCGTCGAATCTGCCTGCGCAAAGGCCATTCCCGGAATCAGCAACAATGTCCACGCAACGCGCATCCCGCACCTCCAGATTTCAGGTACCGCCAAGCTTACTACGCTTTAGCGGCTAGGATGCAGGATTCCGAGTCCGGAGTTATCCGCGGCTCATAGAAGGGTTACCACTGCTCCAGGTAATAGCGCGGAGCCCGCGTGGCGTTCTCAGGCTTCGGAGTGGCACTCTGTTGCAAGACCGCGCTGACTTCGCGGTCAAGGGCATGGAGTTCTTCGGACCCAAGATTGGTAAAGCGGAACGGCTGCAGGTAACTGATTGCCCCCAGCATCGGGAACATCATCTCGGCGGTGGCGCGCACGGGGCCCGAACCCAGATAAATCGTCAACTCCACCCAAGTTCGTTCTTCCAGGTAAGCGGCGAGGTCCAGCAATCCTCCTGTGATGGAGAGCTGCTGGAGTTTGGCGGGAAGCTGGCGTCCATTCTCGAGACGCACCACGGCCGCGAGTGAACCTCGAATATTCGCCCGCGGAGCCCGTCTGCGCGGCTGGCGTTGTACAAATTGACTCATATCTTTATCCAGTTTCTTCATTTGGGCGCACAACGGGGCTCTGCCAACTTTCGGATCAGTGCGACAGTCGACTGCCGTGCAACTGGTCGTGAACCACTGCGGCCAGCAGGCGGTTCGTCCTTCGCATCAATCTCCAGTCATATTCATAAGCCGTTCCACAGGCCAGACAGATCTGATAATGACGTCCGTTCTCGTCGATTCGCGGCCACGCAAAACGATGCGTGCATGCTTGCCGAAGAAGAAGTTTCAAAAGTCTCACGAGCTCACCTGATTCCGATTCTTCCATTGGTCAAGCCAACGGGAGAAAAAAGGTTTGTGCTGATCGCTGAGCAGCCCCTGCAACGCCAACAACATGGCGTTCGCGGGCTGCGACTTGGTCATAAACGAGTCCACCGACCGCAGTTTATTCTTCGGCAAGGGGCCATAGGCAGACAGCAACATGATCGGGACGTGCGAGTTGATGCGCTTCATCTTTTCCGCGATCACATCTCCGCTCATGCCCGGCATCTGGTAGTCCACGACCACCGCGTCGACGTCGCGCGACGCGAAAAGCTTCAAGGCTTCATCGCAACGGTTGGCTTCGAGGACCTCGTAGCCGTTCTTCTCGAGCAGCATCTTGCGCCCAATCAGACCCTGCCAGTGGTCGTCGATACAGAGGATTGTGGCTTTTCTGCGCTTCATCACGGTCCCCAGATTCCGTTTCAGGCCAGAGTAGATTGGTTCAGCGACATCGCTCCCCGGCCAGGAAGGCAAATGGACTGAACTCCGAAGTGGTGGGCAGGTAGATTCTGTAACGAGTAACGTCACTCGGCAAATTACCAAGGGGCACTTTGGTGACAGTTACCCGAGGACATCCCCAAAATGAAGTGGAAGGGGTGCCCCATCCTTGTCGCGGTGTAGGCGACAGGGTGGGGATTTTGATTCTCAATGAAAGTAAAGAGTCACTTTTGCGCAGAGGTGAGCTTTGCAATCTTCTGTTTTGCCTGGACCTCAAGCTGCTGTTTGAATCCAGGATCGATCTGATCGGCCGATAGTAATTCCAGGCACTTCTGCTCCGCAGCCAGCGCCATATCCTTCTGCCCCGATGCCAGATAAGCATCACTCAAGCTGTCTTGCGCATTTGACGACTTGGGATAGGCTTCCGTGTTCAGCTTGAACAGTGCGATAGCTTCTTGCTTATCGCCTGCCTCAAGCTTTGCATATCCCAGATAGTTAATCGCGAACTCCGGGAAAACGAACGCGTTCGGATCGTGCTGACGTTTCTCCCGAAAGACCGCTGCTGCCTTCGCAGCCCCACCGGGCTCATTCACGAGCATCCAGAATTTCGCGGCCTCGGTTTCGCGAGGCATGACCTTCGCCTTAAGGTCCACCGGCAACGTCACCAGTGAATCCACGAGGAATCCGACAATCTGGTGCACCAGCTCCGGATGCGGCCCGAAGATCTCTGTCCCGTGCCTTCCATCTTTGAATCCAACAAACTTGGTGCGCGGACTCCCCGATATGTCGCTGATCCATTGCATGACGGGCAGCGTGACGGGGCTGTACTGATCGTCGGCCGCTCCAGCGGTAAAGATAGGCATTGCAGGCCGGTCGGCGATGAATGCGATTCCGGCTGCATCCGTCTCGCCGGAGAGGAGAACCAGCGCTTTCACGTCGGGATGGCTCTCGGCCAGTTTGAGCGCGTTGGTGACTCCGCAACTTCCGCCACCCAACGCGATGCGATTCCGATCAACTCCCGGCTGTGAAATCAGGAACTGGTAAGCGGCTTCGAAGTCGGGCGGCCACTTCTGGAATAATTCCTGCCGCACGTCCGGAGTTCCGCCCTGGAAGCGAGGCCCACCGCTCTCGCCGAATCCGCGATTGTCGATGGTGAGAGCGTTGATTCCCTTCTCCCTCAATTCCTTGGCCACCGGCTCCCATGACTTCCGCACGGTGTTGCACATATGCAGCAGCAACACGCCTGGGCCAGGCTTGGCCGCCGCAAAGAACGTTGCGCGCAGTTTGGTGCCATCGGGAGCGGTAATGTCGGCGTCTTTCGCGGAAGGCGATTGAGAATAAGCGAGGCTGACACCAAGCATTAGAAACGAGACGAGGATTCGAATCATGGAAGCACCTCGTGGTGTGGGGCAAACTTGCCTCATCCCGATATAGCTTCTAACATTCTTCCAGCATCCATCCGTACGAGGGTGATGGTATGAATCGGATTCGGCTGACGCACATTCTACTCTGCGTGTTGCTGATGCTGGGCCTGGTAACGTCGGTGTCAGCACAAGATCGTGCCGTCCGCCCGCGGCCAATTCTCACTCCCTATCAGAAATGGATCGACGAAGACGTGGCCTACATTATCACCGACGAGGAGCGCGCCGATTTGGCGGAGCTCAAAACCGATCAACAGCGGGATAAGTTCGTCGAAGACTTTTGGCAGCGCCGAAATCCCGATCCGCAGTCCTGGGCGAATCTTTTCAAGGAAGAGCACTACCGCCGCCTTGCCTACGTCAACCAACAGTTCGCTGCGAACATTCCAGGATGGAAGACCGACCGCGGCCGTATTTACATCGTTTATGGAACGCCTGATTGGATTGAACGACATTTCTCCGACGCCGCATCACACAGAACGGCTGATCTGGTAGGCGTTCGAGCGATTCCATACGACTGGGAGCTCTGGCACTATCGGTATATCAAGGGAATCGGGAAAGACCCTTCGTTCACCTTTCTGGATGTCTGCGCCTGTGGAAGATACGAAATTCCGGTTGAATGGAATGAACTGAACAAATACGAACCTGTGCCAAACCTGTCGCGAATTGGGTATCCGTAACTTCGAAGGCTCACGCCAGCTCAATTGTTTTGATCACTTGTAGATCAAATACTTCTCCCGCATCTTCCCAAACTTCTGCAGCTCATCCATCCAGTCCTGCGCAATGCGGCGCGGATCCTGCCCTGCCATGAGCGCCTCATACGCAGCCTGGTTCACCAGCAAACCCTGCATCTTTTCGATCTTGAAATCTGCCGGATACAGCTTGTGCAGCGCGGCCGCCAACTCAATCCCCAGTTCCAGCGCATCGAGACCGTTGCGATCCGTAAGGACAAAGTTCACGCCCTGGCACGCCTGACCGCTGTAGTTGCTCGATGTGGGCGTAAACGTAATCGGCACAAAGCGTATGCCTGCAATCCCGCGCGTATTCAAATACGCCGCCAGTTCCTTGCTCTTCATCCAAGGAGCGCCCAGCAACTCAAACGGAGTGTCAGTTCCGCGCCCCACAGAAACATTCGTTCCTTCGATCAGCCCTACGCCGGGATACAGCGTCGCCTCACTCACACTGCGCAGGTTCGGCGATGGATTGATCCACTCCAGCCCGGTTGAATCGAACCAGTCGCCGCGCTGCCAACCCTCCATCGGGACCACCGTCAACTTGGCATTGATGCCGCGCTCGGTGTTGAACATCTTCGCCAGTTCACCGATTGTCATGCCGTGGCGCACCGGCAACGTCCAGTAGTTCGTAAAGCTTGCATGACCCTCATCTGCCGGCGGACCTTGCACGAATGCGCCCGTAATCGGATTGGGCCGATCAAGCACGATCATCTCGATTCCGGCCTTGGCCGCAGCTTCCAGAAAGTATCCCAGCGTAGTCTCGTAGGTGTAGAAGCGCACGCCCGCGTCCTGAATGTCGAAAACAATCGCCTCCAGGTTGCGCAGCACCTCCGGCGGAGGACGACGCGCCGCATCGTTCCCTCCGTACACGCTGTATACGGGCACACCCGTGGCAGCGTCTTTTGAGTTGTTGATGTCGGTCGTGTCGAGCGTTCCAGTGACACCATGCTCCGGGCTGAAAATTGCATCGAGCGAGACTCCCGGGGCTTGCGCGAGCACGTCAATCGTCCGCTTTCCGGCAGAATTAATTCCAGTTTGGTTCGTTAACAGCCCGATGTGTCTCTTGGCCTCGGGAGCCGACCCGGCTGGAGGCTTCAGCACATCGAATCCATGTTCCTCCAGCACATCGATACCAGTCTTCACGGTGCCGTTGCGCGTACCCATGCGCCGCCCCGCGCTCCAAGCCTCGTTGTATCCGGTGATGCTCTTCCAGCGGAGGGCCTCTTTTTCGTCTGCCGTCAGGGGAAGCGCCGCCGCAATCTCACTTGCGACCTTCGACCGTAGCCCGATCGCATTTCCTTTCCCGCGCGGATGCACCGAGTTGGTCAGCAGGATGACATAGGCATGTGTCGTCGGATCGATCCACATGGAGGTGCCCGTAAATCCTGTGTGCCCGAACGATCCGACCGGGAACAGGTCACCGCGATTCGACGAAAACGGAGAGTCGATATCCCAGCCAAACCCCCGCATAACTGGCGCTGAAGGCGGAGTCTCGGGCGACGTCATTTTGACGACCGCTGTTGGCGAAAGAATGCCATCGCCGCCATCGAGCAACGTCTGGGCAAATTTCGCCAAGTCGTCGCCTGTCCCGAACAGACCCGCATGACCCGCTACTCCGCCCATGCGCCGCGCCGTAGGATCATGCACCACGCCCCACAGCATTTTTTCTTTCTCGTCGTACTGGGTGGGCGCAATTTTCAGTCGCCAGGCAGCCAAAGGCAGGTACCGCGTGTGCAACATCTTCAGCGGCGTGAAAATGTGCTGCGCGGTGTAGGCGTCGAGTGTTTCTCCCGTAACCTTTTCCACCAACTCGCCCAGCATGATGAAATTGATATCGCTATAGACGAAGCCTGATCCCGGCGTTGTCTCCGGAGGCATGACAGCCGCCAATTGATACGCTGTCTGCTTCCCTTCCCACGGCGTGCCCAGATCGAGATCTGGCGCCAGCCCGGAATAGTGCGTCAGCAACTGCCGAATGGTGATGTCGTCCTTCCCGTTCTGCGCGAAATCCGAAATATATTTCGCCACGGGATCATTCATCCGCACCTTGCCCAGTTCCATCAACTGCATGACCGCCGTAGTCGTAGCGATCACTTTCGTGAGCGAAGCCAGGTCAAAGATCGTGTCGAGCGTCATGGGCGACCGTCGTGGCTCGATCGACCGGTATCCATAGGCCTTTCGGTAAATCACCTTGCCGTCATGACCCACAACCAGCACCGCACCCGGGATGTTTCCGTCAGCGATGGCCTGGTTGATGATCGAATCGACTCCACTCAGCTTCACGGGATTGCTGGTCGGACCGGCCGAAGACTGGGTTGGAGCAAGAAGTCCTGCGGGATCGGAGTCCTCGGCCCACGCCGCCGCGCTACACAGAAAAAGACAGAACAGCAGAAGGACAAGAGACGGCAAAGCAAGAGTGCGGCACCATCCACGCGAGGTGCTGGAAGAGGATTGAAGCATTCAATTCAACCTGAAGGATAAGATGTTCTGACAATACACAAGGCACGCCGCTCACTCAACACACGCGAGTGAGGTGTACCACTTCTGGTACATGCGGCGGCCGGAATGCGGGTGCTACCATTTTTTTGGGATGCTGTCGCACTCAATCCCGACCTCCACACCCGCAACTGATTCCCCGGCACGCGGAATTCGGCGGTGAACGGATGCCGCTGACTCCAGCCTATGACAATCAGGACACGGTTTTTGCCTCGGCGTTTTCCGAGATTGAGAACGCGATCTATGCCCGGTCCTTTCCGGCCGCATCCATAGCAGTAACTCAGGCGGGCAATCTCATTGCGCAAAAGGCGTTCGGAATGCCTGTTTATAGAGAAGATCTAGAGGGTGCCCCGTCCTTGTCGCGCAGTTCGCGACAGGGCGGGGATTTTGACTTCCCCATCAAAGCCGAAACGCTATTCGACGTTGCATCGCTCACGAAACCGATCGCAACGACAACGATGGCGATGCTTTTGTACGAGCGTGGCCTCCTCGAACTGGACGCACCAGTTTCCGGCACTGTACCCGAATTCTTGACCGATGATGCGAGGCGCTCCGAGGTCACGATTCGTATGCTGCTCGCGCACTCCTCGGGTCTGCCGGCGTACGAAAAACTGTTCCTCCGACACAGCATCCGCAATGATCTATTGCAAAAGGCATTTTCAACTCCGCTCACGGCCGATCCCGGCACTCGCGCGGAATACAGCGATATCGGATTCATCATTCTTGGGGTCGCGCTAGAACGAATCGCCGAAGAGTCGCTCGACGTGTTTTGCCAGCGGGAAATCTTCGGCCCCCTTGGAATGTTGAGCACCACTTTCAATCCAGCGACGGACCTGCGCTCTAGAATTCCGCCAACCGCTGATGAACGGGCTCACGCTTTGCACCAAACAACCAAGGCTCGCAGCACATTCCGTGACCGAATCATCCAGGGCGAAGTTCAGGACGAGAACGCTTCTGTGCTCGGCGGCGTGGCCGGACACGCCGGGTTGTTCTCCGCGGCAGAAGACGTGGCCCTGTTCGCGTACATGTTGCTCGAAGGAGGAAATCCGATCCTGCGGCCGGAGACGATCGCGCTCTTCACACGCCGGGAATCAACTCCTGCGGGAACGTCGCGAGCTCTCGGCTGGGACACGCCGAGTTCACCTTCGCAATCGGGACAATATTTCGGATCCAGATCGTTTGGACACTTGGGCTATACCGGAACGTCGCTGTGGATCGATCCCGATCGCAAGCTCTCAGTCACACTTCTAACGAACCGCACGTGGCCCGACTGCTCGAACGAGGCAATCAAGCAGGTGCGGCCGAAAGTCCACGATGCAATTCTTCGCCCACTGAACAACATCTCGTGACCGCTGAAATCACTAGTACATCCGATGAGTGGGCAGAGACACCGTTTTCTTAACAATCGCTTGATACACTGGTTGGCTCTCGAACCAGAATTCTCGAAACCGAAAGGCACCAGGACTTGACGCGAACCCGGCCCGAGAAAAGCGATCTTCGATCGCTTCTAACGGAACAGATTCTAAGCAGCGCTTCGAATCTCGACCAGATGTCGACGCTCGATATGGTTCGGCTGATCAATGATGAGGACGCAACCGTCGCAACGGCTGTGCGAAAGGCCTTGCCGCAAGTTGCGCGAGCAGTGGACTGCGTTGCGGATGCATTGCGCCACGGCGGTCGCCTGATCTACGTAGGCGCAGGAACAAGCGGCCGTCTGGGTGCACTCGACGCTTCTGAGATTCCCCCGACCTTCAATGTCAGCCCGCGTA
>AP72_2010_repI_A100DRAFT_1000072_pt1 | contig 17342 bp, 12 predicted proteins | sample AmaPasrepliIA100_FD_9193 | JGI IMG/M metagenome (IMG submission 9193)
GGAATTGTAGTAAATGGTTGCGATCGGCTCGTTCGCCTGAACCTGCTCCCCGACTTTCTTGTGGAGCACGATCCCTACCGAGGGATCGATCGAATCTTCCTTGCGCTCGCGGCCTCCCCCCAAAATGACGCAGGCAGTCCCAATTGCCTCGCACTGCATCGAAGAAATATAACCTGCGCTTTTGCTCAGGACTTGCATACTGCTCTGGGCCTGCGGAAGTCGCTTAAAGTCATCCACGACCCCTGCATCACCGCCCTGCAGTTCAATCATCTGGCGGAACCGTTCTAACGCTTTGCCCGATGAAATCAGCTGCGCGCTGATCTGGTTTCCCTCGGCAACGCTCTTGCTGACACTGCCCAGATACAGCATCCATCCCGCAAGATGAAGGCAGAGTTCCCGCAAGTCTTCCGGTCCGCCGCCTCGCAACACCTCCACGACCTCAATCACTTCCAGCGCATTTCCAATCATCTTGCCGAGAGGTTGATCCATGTCAGTAATGAGTGCGACCACCTTCTTTCCCATGCGCTCGCCGGTTTCGACCATTAGTTCGGCGAGGAATGCAGCGTCTTTCTCATTTTTCATGAACGCGCCGGAACCTGTTTTCACATCGAGTACGAGGGCGTCGATTCCCTCCGCAAGTTTCTTGCTCATAATGGACGCGCAAATCAGGTAGGGACTCTCGACCGTGCCGGTTACATCGCGCAATGCGTAGAGCTTGCGGTCCGCAGGAGCAATTTCTGCTGTCTGGCCGATCATCGCGCAGCCGCAGGCTTCGAGCACTCTCCGGAAATCGGCGACAGGAAGGTTGACGTTGAACCCGGGAATCGCCTCAAGTTTGTCCAGCGTCCCCCCCGTGTGGCCGAGACCGCGACCGCTAATCATCGGCACGGCAACCCCAGCAGCGGCCACCAGCGGAGCGAGTACCAGTGAAGTCGTGTCGCCCACACCTCCGGTGGAATGTTTGTCGACTTTCCGGGGACGCAGTAAAGAAAAATCCAGCACTTCCCCGGAGTGAAGCATCGCATCGGTGAGAGCCGCAGTCTCCTGCCGGGTCATGCCCCGCCACAAAACGGCCATAAGCCACGCCGAGACCTGATAGTCCGGAACATCGCCGGCAGTGTAAGCATTCACAAGCGATTCAACTTCTTCGGCGCTGAGTTCTAATCCGTCTCTCTTTTTGCGGATGACATCAATCGCGCGGAAGGTGGCTGGAATGGACTTGCTCGGGCTCACTGGAGTCGGAACCCTTCGGGAAGAAGTTCAGTGATGTGCGCCTGCTTCGGACCATGCGCCCCCTGAAAGAAGACGATCGCATCCGGCCCGAATTCATAGATCACTTGCCTGCATGCGCCGCAGGGTGAACACGCGACTCCCTGGTCGTTAGTCACAGCGACGGCCTGAATCTCGATCCTGGGTCCCAACTCGGCAACGGCAGAAAATATGGCAGTCCGCTCTGCACAGTTAGTCATTCCATAGGAGGCATTTTCAACATTGCAACCAGAAAAGATTCTCCCGTTCGTGAGCAGAATTGCCGACCCCACACGGAACTTGGAATATGGCGCATGCGCATTCTTCATTACTTTCGCCGCCGCCTGCTCTAATTTTTTCCGCACGCCGGCGGATAGCTCTTTCTTACTCATCGGGAAAAGAACGGTCCTTGCCTTCGATATCGTTATGGCTACGTCTAATCGTGCGCCATTGTAAACCTCCGGAAGTTCTCGGTCGACTGCGCTGAAAGCCCGCGATGCGTCGACTCCGGTTAACTCGCGCGGTAGGGGCAACTGCCGTACAATTGCAACCACGCCGCTCTACCTGCAGGGGATTTGCAGGTGGGCCTAACGATTTCAATGCCAGCGCATTACGATTCCTCGAAACTCTCAGCGACTAGCGCGGACAATATCGCCAATCAAAATCAGGCGATCGCATCCCTCAACGGCCGATCTCTCTGGCCCAACAAAGGAATCCCGCTGGATCTGCAATGGGTACGCGACGTCCGTGTGAATACAAGCGCCGTGGAACGTCGTGCGCAATCACACGTAGCCCGACGCACGGTGAAGAAAGATTGGCAAGCCGCATGGCTATTACGCGCCATCACTTGCATGGACTTGACCACGCTCTCCGGCGATGACAGTGAGGAACGGGTGCGGCGCTTGTGTGCGAAGGCAAGACATCCGCTTCAGCATGATCTGGTACAGAAGCTGGGTATCGAATTGGGAATCACTGTGGCTGCCGCCTGCGTATACCACACGTTTGTTGAGACTGCCCTGATAGCACTCGAGGGTAGCAGCGTCCGAGTTGCGGCAGTCTCAACAGGATTTCCTGCCGGGCTCTCTCCGCTCGCGGAGCGTGTGGCCGAAATTCGCCGGTCCGTGGAAGCAGGAGCCCACGAGATCGATGTTGTCATCACCCGAGCCCACGTTTTTGGCGGACGATGGCAGGCCCTGTACGATGAAATCGCTGCATTTAAGCAAGCCTGCGGCGAAGCCCACATGAAGGTGATTTTGGGCAGTGGAGATCTGCTCACGTTGCGCAACGTGGCGCGCGCCAGCGTCGTAGCCATGATGGCTGGAGCAGATTTCATCAAGACCTCCACGGGAAAAGAACCGACGAATGCAACGCTCCCCGTAAGCCTGGTCATGGTGCGAGCGATACGCGAATACGCACAACAGACTGGAATGGCTGTCGGCTTCAAACCGGCTGGTGGCATACGAACCGCGAAACAGTCCATCGATTGGCTGGCATTGATGAAAGAAGAGCTCGGAGATTCCTGGTTGCGAGCTGAACTGTTCCGATTCGGAGCGAGCGGATTGTTGGGAGACATTGAGCGGCAACTGGAACACCATGCGACCGGACGATATTCCGCGGAGTATCGGCATCCCATCGCTTAGTGCAGAGTTCGATTAAAGAAGGTTCGAGCACAACGAATGAGCATCACGGAAAGATTCGTCAGCATGGAGTACGGTCCTGCGCCCGAAGATCCGAAAGAGGCTAATGCATGGCTTGAAAGTCACGGACGCCGGTTCAAGCATTTCGTCGCTGGAGACTGGCTAGCACCTGTAGCCGGAGAATACTTTGATACTCACGACCCGTCGAGTGGCGAAAAGCTCGCTAGTATCGCTCAGGGCAGTCCCGCTGATATCGATGCTGCTGTCAAGGCGGCGCGCGCCGCGTCTTCCAAATGGCGTGCCCTTACTCCTCACGCGCGAGCTCGATATCTCTATGCTCTGGCACGACTCGTACAGAAACATTCGCGCCTCTTGGCCGTGTTGGAAACCATGGACAACGGCAAACCTATCCGTGAGAGCCGCGATATTGATATCCCTCTCGTTGCGCGTCACTTTTATCATCACGCAGGCTGGGCACAATTGTTCGACCGGGAGTTTCCGGAGTATGAACCGTGCGGAGTTGTTGGGCAGATCATTCCCTGGAACTTCCCACTCCTGATGCTCGCCTGGAAAATTGCCCCCGCGCTGGCCACAGGAAATACCGTAGTTCTGAAACCCGCCGAATTTACTCCTATCACGGCCCTCGTCTTTGCCGGCCTCTGTCAGGAAGCGGGCCTTCCCGCCGGAGTCGTGAACATCGTCACCGGAGATGGTGCGACGGGAGAAGCTTTGGTGAAGCACCCGGGCATCGACAAGATTGCGTTTACCGGCTCTACTGAAGTGGGGCGGGCCATTCGGGGCGCAACCGCCAACACGCACAAGCGGCTCTCACTGGAATTGGGAGGAAAATCTCCCTTCATCATCTTCGACGACGCCGATCTCGACAGCGCGGTTGAAGGATTGGTGGATGGAATCTGGTTCAATCAAGGGCAAGTTTGCTGTGCGGGTTCACGCCTGCTGATGCAGGAGAGCATCGCCGAAGTTCTACTGTCAAAGATCCGCGATCGAATGAACACTCTTCGCATCGGACCGCCCCTCGACAAGGCGATCGACATTGGCGCCATCGTGGCTCGCGTTCAGCTCGAACGGATTCAACGTATGGTGGAGCAGGGTGTTGCAGAAGGTGCAACCTGCTGGCAACCCCAAACGGTTCTTCCTTCGCGCGGCTTCTACTTCCCACCGACAATCCTGAGCAACGTGCATCCGACATCGATCGTTGCGCAGCAGGAANTCTTCGGTCCCGTTCTCGCTGCCATGACCTTTCGCACTCCGAAAGAGGCTGTGGAATTGGCAAATAACACGGTCTACGGTCTCGCGTCGTGCGTATGGAGCGAAAATATCAATGTCGCTTTACAAGTCGCTGCCCAGATCAAAGCGGGCGTTGTATGGGTGAACTGTACCAACCTGTTTGACGCCGCGTGCGGATTTGGCGGGTATCGCGAAAGCGGATACGGTCGTGAGGGAGGCCGCGAAGGACTCCTCGAGTATATGGAGCCAAAGTGGTTCAAGCAGGCCCCGAACCTCACTGGGGCGGCGGCATCCGCACCTGCACTTCCCGAAGAAGATGCGGATTCGAACGCTCTGTCGATCGATCGAACGGTCAAACTCTATATCGCTGGAAAGCAGGTCCGCCCGGATTCCGGCTACAGCATGGAGGTTCGATCGCCCGACGGTCACTTGCTAGGTGAGGCATCGCTCGGCAATCGCAAGGACATCCGCAATGCAGTCGAAGCTGCCCGCGAAGCGGAAGGCTGGGCCAAGACAACGGCGCACAATCGCGCTCAGGTGCTTTATTACTGTGCAGAGAATCTTTCACAGCGACGGGACGAAGTGGCTCGTCGGTTGGCCGCGTCGGTCGGCGAACAACAGGCCGCCCGCGAGTTGGAAGCCGGCATTGAACGAATCTTCTCCTATGCCGCATGGGCCGACAAGTTTGATGGTGCGGTTCACAACCCACCTTTCCGAAACATCGCGATCGCAATGAACGAACCCATCGGAACCGTGGGCGTAATCTGCCCTTCGGAGCTGCCGCTGCTCGGTTTCCTTTCTCTGGTAATGCCGTTGCTTGCTGTGGGCAATACAGTAATTGCCGTTCCGTCTGAGAGATATCCGCTAATCACCGGCGACCTGTATCAACTCTTCGACACAAGCGACATGCCTGGCGGAGCCGTAAACATTGTCACAGGCTACGTATCGCAGCTTCTGAAGACGCTTGCCGAACACGACGATGTAGACGCCATTTGGTGTTACGGTGATGAAGCCACTACCGCATCGGCAAAGGCAATGTCCACAGGAAACCTCAAACAGGTCTGGACCAACGAAGGCCGCCTGATTGACTGGTTCGATTTTAAAGTTGGGGAAGGACGTTGGTTCCTGGAGCACGCCACGCAGGTCAAGAACATCTGGGTTCCCTACGGTGAGTAGTTGGTAGTGGGTTAGTTTGAAATTATCGAGTAAGCCAGATTGCCACGCCCCCCCTAAGCATGCGAGGCTGTAGCAGCTATAGAAAAGGCGTCCTTGCCATCTATTGAGCGGGCGTTTTGATCCTCGGAGTTGAATGCAGGGGTTTGTGACTCCTTGATACACGCCCACGATACCAAGAACGATTAAGATCAGCGCACCTAACCAGCGCGGTATGCAGCTACCCCTTCAGTCACGTTCTCACGCAGTCGTCTATACCGCCAGCGGCTTCCTATGCGGACCACCCCTCTTTGGAGAATCATCATGCCATATTCGTTCAGCGTCCGTGAGAGGCCAGAATTTCAAGCTGACCCATCACCGAGTAGTTTGCCGGATTGATTTTTCTCCTTGCAGGGGACTAGGATACCCGGAGTTTTCCGTTAGCCTGGAATCATTCTCTCTACAAGTCCACGTCGACCAAGGAGGACCTATGGGCATCGCAGTTTCCCCGCATATTCACCCACAAGTAGCCGAGTTCATCGACAAGCCCCGCAAGATGTTAATCAACGGACAATGGGTCAATGCCGCGTCCGGCAAAACTTTTCCCACTTACAACCCCGCCACTGGCGAAGTATTAGCGCAAGTCGCGGAAGGCGACCACGAAGACATTGAACGAGCCGTGAAATCCGCCCGTCGTGCCTTTGAGCAGGGTCCGTGGCGCAAAATGACCGCATCAGAGCGCGGTCGGCTCATATGGAAGCTGGCCGACTTGCTCGAGCAGCACACCGAGGAATTCGGGTACCTCGAAAGTCTAGACAATGGCAAGCCTCTCGCCATCGCAAAAGCGGCTGATGTCCCACTCGCGGTCGATCTCTTTCGCTACATGGCAGGATGGGCCACAAAGATCGAGGGCAACACGATTCCATTGTCCGTTCCGTACACTCCAGGTGCGAAATATCTCGCCTATACTCTGCGCGAGCCTGTTGGAGTCGTTGGGCAAATCATTCCCTGGAACTTCCCGCTATTGATGGCCGCGTGGAAACTCGGTCCCGCCCTGGCAACTGGCTGCACTGTCGTACTCAAGCCAGCCGAGCAGACGCCTCTCTCGGCACTGCGCCTGGGGGAACTGATCACTGAAGCTGGATTTCCGGAAGGTGTAGTCAACATCGTGCCGGGTTATGGCGAGACGGCCGGCGCGGCGCTCGCCGCACATCCGGATGTTGAGAAAGTGGCGTTCACCGGATCGACGGAAGTTGGCAAGCTGATCGTCCACGCAGCAGCGGGAAATCTCAAGAAGGTTTCACTGGAACTTGGCGGCAAATCACCGAATGTCGTCTTCAAGGACGCAGATCTCGAGACCGCTATTGCCGGCTCGGCCAGTGCCATCTTCTTCAATCACGGCCAATGCTGCTGCGCTGGATCCCGGCTGTATATCGAGAAATCCGTCTACGATCAAGTTGTCGAAGGAGTCGCCGATCAGGCCAAGAAGATCAAGGTCGGATCTGGTCTGGAACCTGAGACGCAGATGGGCCCCCTTGTTTCTGAAGAGCAACTCAATCGCGTTTGTGGATATCTGGAATCCGGATTCTCAGAAGGCGCCAAAGCGGTGGCCGGAGGCCATAAGGCGAGTGATCGTGGATACTTCGTCGAGCCCACAGTTCTCGTCAACACTCAGGAAAACATGAAGGTCGTCCAGGAGGAAATCTTCGGACCAGTAGTGGCCGCGATGCCGTTCACCGATCCGGAGGAGATCATCCCTCGGGCCAACGACAGCGCGTACGGATTGGCGGCCGCGGTGTGGACTCGTGACATCAGCAAAGCGCACCGCATGGCTGAGCAACTACGTGCCGGAACCGTCTGGATCAACTGCTATAACATCTTCGACTCGGGCTTGCCATTCGGAGGATACAAACAGTCCGGCTGGGGCCGTGAGATGGGACATGATGTTCTCAATCTCTACACTCAGACGAAGGCGGTTTGCACGCGTATTGCCTAGACTGAAATGAAAAGACGGTGGCTCTCAGGCCACCGTCTTTTTTATGAAGTTTTTGCGTTCTACTTTTCCATCAGTAGAACTTTTTCTGCCTCGTCGACCTCAGTCAGTTTGACTTCAATCACTTCGTTTGTAGTCGTCTGAACATGGCGTCCGACGAACGTTGCCTCAACGGGAATCTCCCGATGGCCACGATCAATCAAAACGCACAACTGCACGCGACGGGGCCGTCCATGCTCGAATAAAGCGTCGAGCGCGGCACGCGTCGTGCGTCCGGTGAATAAAACGTCGTCCACCATAACGATGTTTTTGTCTTCAATCTCAAATCCAATCTCTTTTTGCTGAACGACCGGTTTGGGACCCAGAGTCGAAAGATCGTCGCGGTAAAACGTAATGTCTAATGTGCCCACGGGTACTTTCGCGTTTTCGATACGAGTAATGATCTTGCCCAGGCGCTCAGCAATCGGTACGCCCCGGCGGCGGATTCCCACCAGCCCAAGCGCATCGACTCCGCCGTTCTTTTCCACAATCTCATATGCCAGCCGCACCAGGGTGCGCTCGATCTCGGATGCAGACATCAGTTGTGCCTTCTGACGAAGGCCCGTCTTGCGAGAAGAATTTTTCATTAGGATTTATGCCCTCGGGTTGCCGGAAGTCGGCTTCTCAATGTAGTAAACCCGATGCCTTCGGTCAAGCGGCGGCGATCATTGGATCTAACCGTTAGGTTTTGCTCGCAGCGTGTGCCGCGGATCGCGGAACCGTCGCCAAAGATGCTACAGGGCAGGGAGTTTCAATGGTTTCTACCAGCGGACAAGTCGCTTGACGCAATGTGCGCAGGTCGATCTGCTCAGGACTTGAGGCAGCTGCGTCGGTCGCTACTATACCCACTCCACGATTTCTGCCTTGAGATTTTGCAAGGTAAAGCGCCGCATCGGCAAGTTCGATCGCTTCTTCCGCGCAAATTGCCTCATACACCCGCCGACACCAGGGATACGCAGCCCATCCAACAGAGCACGTTTTGCGCACAGTGATTCCGTGACCGAGATCAAAAGGCTCCGAAGCCATGACCCCCAGGATGCGACTGCAGAACGCCGGCGTTCCAGAGGGATCCGTCGAACGACTCATGATCAGGAATTCCTCGCCGCCCCATCGCACCAGAACGTCCGATTTCCTCACAACGGTCGAAAGTCTATGAGCTACTAGTTGAAGTAAGCGATCTCCGGCAGGATGTCCGTGGATATCATTCACCTCTTTGAAGAAATCAACGTCCACCATGATAAAGACCAGGTCGCGATGATCCATTCGTTGAATTTCGCTTCCTAGTGCCCGGTCGTAGTTGCGGAGCACCTGGCCCGCCTCTGCAGTAAGAATCTCTTCCATGTATCGCCGGTTCCATACACCTGTGAGGACGTCGGTGAATGAGATTTCCTGCAGTTCAAGATTCTTGCGTTGGAGTTCCAGACTATGCCAACGCAACGAATGCTCTTTGCTCTCCAATTCATCCTTCAGCCGACACATCTCATCCAGATTCTGACGCGACAAACGCAAAAGGCTGAGTAATTCCTGGTCGAGCAGATGCTGCTTCAGAAAGACCAACACACCCATCGCCAGCATTACCGCAACCGTAATGATCAAGCGGAAAGTACGCACTTTTTGAGGAGCGTTGCCGACAAATTGTGCCCACGCCATCATCAGCGGAGTTATGAACACTGCAACCATTGCGAGGCGCGCTTTCCAGATGCCGAAACCTCGCAATGGCGATTCCGGCGCCATCGCCTGAGCCTGTGTCGATGCGAGAAATCCTATGCGCAAAAACCATGCCATCGATGCAATAAGCGGTACGTCATACAAGCTGCCCGTGTAGTAAACATGCAGGTCAATGGCCTCGCTGGCCACGAAGGACGCAAAGCAATAGAACACGGTCGCCCCGAAAAGCTGCAGATAGACGCTGCGCCAAATGCCCTGGCTGCGCCGTCTAACCAGCAGCAGGCTGGCAGCTAAAACCAATTCCTCACTGAAGTAGAGCAAATCGAAGCTTCTGCCATAGGACGATTCTGACAAGGACACATACTGCCACGGGATCACAACAAACAAATAGAGGAACAACCACCAAGTGAGCAGCAATGCAAAGTCCAGCGTCCTGGCACGAAGCGCATGATCTTCCTGCTTCTGGTGAGGTTGAATCGCAACCGCCGCCATCATGGGCACGACATGCAGGAAGAGGATTACGTCGCCTGCAAACGGATTCGGGGCTTCGTGGCGTAAGAAGACCTCAAAATAAGTCCACATAACCTGCGAGATCAACCATGAGACCAGGCCCAGACTCATGAGAACCCAGAACAATCGTGACCGGCCAGACGTACGTGGAATGTTCGCCAGAAAAGCTGCGGTCGCGCAGAGCAGAATGATATTTTGCAGGATGTCACCGAAAGCAGTCAGCGCAAAACTTCGAGGTACAACCAGCGACATCAAGACGTGCACACCCACGAGTGTACTAATCCCGATAATCCACTTCCGCCCGTTTTGGAGCGCAGCACTCCCCACGCAATGAATTGTATGATTGTAAAGGAAATGTAAGATGTTACCCGAGTAATCGGAGAGTCCTCAGACTAAAGTGGGGTGCGTTCGTTACCTAAGCGCAGCTGAAAAACGCCGCACAAATTCGTAGACATCCTTATATGTGTTGTAGAGCGGCACGGCGGCAACACGGTAGATGTCCGGTTCTCGCCAATCACCGATCACTCCTTCGTGAACGAGCCGGTCGCAGAGACCTCGGCCGGCCTTCACACGAATCGACAACTGCGCGCCGCGTCGCTCGGGATCGGACGGCGTAATCACCGAAAAGGCCGTCGATTTCTCCTCCTGCAAAAGGAATTCCATGTACGCGGTAAGCATACGGCTCTTCGCGCGTAAATGATCGATGCCCGCTTCGGCAAAGGTCTCCAATGAAGCACGCAGCGGAGCCACCGCCAGGATCGGAGGATTGCTCAATTGCCACCCTTCTGCTCCGGATATTGGATGGAACTGCGAGCCCATCTGGAATCGAATTGTTTCGTCATGGCCCCACCATCCCGCCAGGCGTGGAAGATTCCACGCTTGCGCATGCCGGGCATGCACGAAACATCCTCCAACACACCCCGGGCCCCCGTTCAGGTATTTGTAACTGCACCAAACTGCGAAATCTGGCCCCCAATCATGGAGCCGCATCGGAATATTCCCCGCTGCGTGGGCAAGATCACAGGCCACGATGCATCCCTTTCGGTGGCCCGCGTTGGTGATCTCCGCAATGTCGAATACCTGGCCCGTCGCATAGTTCACTCCACCGAGGAGAATGAGAGCGATGGACTCGCCCTCTCGCTCGATGAGCGCGTGTATGTCTTCATGTCGAATACAGAATTCTCCATCGCGTGGAGAGATCTCCAGCAGTGACTTCTCCGGTTCCAATCCATGAAAACAGATTTGTGATTTCACGGCGTATTGGTCCGATGGAAATGCGCCGCGTTCGATCAGGATCTTGTATCTCTGTGATGTGGGCCGGTAAAGAGAAGCCATCATCAGATGAAGATTCGCAGTCAGTGAATTCATGACCACAACTTCCATCGGCTCAGCCCCGACCAGAGCCGCCATTTGTCCGGTCAATAATCGGTGGTATGGCACCCAAGGATTCTTGCCATGAAAATGTCCCTCCACGCCAAGCCGGGCCCAATCTGCCAGTTCCTGATCGATGTAGGCCTTCGCGGATTTGGGCTGTAATCCCAGGGAGTGTCCGCACAGGTAAATGCATTCACTCCCGTCATTCGTCCTTGGGATGTGAAAACGCTCGCGGTAATGCCGGAGGGGATCCTGAGCATCCAGTCTCGCAGCGTAGGACTCGCCGACTTGGAAGTTGAAGTCGTTCACGAAAAATCGAGAGGCGTCAGTTGGCTGTGAATGAGTCGTTCCGCTTGGTTCCAATCAATCTCTTCGATACGATCAATGTGTTCGCTTAACTCGATCAAGATCCGATCTTGTAACTGGCCACGTTGCAGTGCGGTCGCATACGGGACACGAAGAAAAGTTACCATCGAGTACTTGGGCACGAACCTTTCGGGATACTTCGCCTGTAGCGAGAATTCTACTTTCTTGCGGAACAGGAACCGTGGATCGCCGACGCGGTCCCGCATCTCAATGAAGTTCTCCAGCGCCAAATCGGCGATCGCGTCGGTATTCACTCTACGTGCCTTTTCAAACTCGTGGAAGACCAGGCCCCAATCCGGACCGTGGCGATCCAGTAATTCCATCAATACGCTGCAATCCTCGAATCCGCAATTGATTCCTTGGCCAAAAAACGGAACAATCGCGTGTGCTGAGTCGCCCAACAGAAGGGCCTTGTCCTGATAATGCCAGGGCGAGCACTTGATTGTGACCATCGCCCCGACCGGGTTCGCGGAGAAGTTGTTCACCAGTTCGGGCATCAGAGGAACAACGTCGGGAAATCGTGAGTGGAAGAACGCGCGAACTTCTTCGGCACTTGAGAGCTGCGCAAAACTGTCCCTTCCTTCGAAAGGCAAGAAGAGAATACAGCCAAATGTTCCGTCCATATTCGGAAGCGCAATCAGCATGAAGTTCCCTCGCGGCCATATGTGAAGGGCGTGAGGCTCGAGCAAATGCGTACCGGCAGGGCTGGCAGGGATTGTCAGCTCTTTGTACCCGTAATCCAGATACTGTTGCGAAAAGTTGAAGCGACTCCTCTTCAACATTTCTCCTCGAATCGACGATGCCGATCCGTCACAACCGATGACAACGTCGGACTCGATCGATTCCGTTTTACCCGACTCCTCCTGGCGAAATTGCACTGTACCGTTCCGCAGATCCATTCCTGTACAGCGCATCTGAAAATGAATCTTCACCCCCTGTGCTTCCGCGGCATTCATCAAAGCGATATTGAGCTCAGCTCGCGAGATGGCATTATTCACGTCGGACTCGTTCCTGCTATAAGGCTGGAACGTAATCTCCGAATCAGGGGAATGCATCATCCGTCCCTTCATCGGGGTGATAATGTTCTGCATTTGGCTCCACAATCCCGCCTGTGTGAGCGCATGAATCCCGCGAGCAGAGAGCGCAAGATTGATTGAACGGCCAGCACTCATTCCTACGCGCCTCATATCGGCGCGTTTCTCGTAGATTTCTACGTCGAACCCGCGCTTCCTCAATTCAATGGCCAGCAGCGGGCCCGTGAGACCAGCACCGATCAGTTGAACGCATTTGGATTTCTGGGTCATCTTCGCGCTATCTTCACGGATACGCTGTTATTCCGTGAGCAGGGTTCGCGCCTCCCAGAGTTCCGGGAAGAACTTCTTGTCCAGTGTGAGTTTCAGGTATGAGGAACCCGCGCTTCCGCCTGTTCCCATGCGGGTTCCGATGACTCGTTCCACTAACTGGATATGCCGCAACCGCCATCCCACGACGAGTTCGTCGAACTCCGTCAACCGCTCGCAGACGTCGATCCAGTCGCGATTCTTCTGCTCGTCGCGGTACAACGACAAGACGGCACGGGCCCGCGCGTCGAATCTGTCTCGCTCGGTCGCTCCTTCCGCAATCTGCAACTTCCCCATGGCGCGCAGAGCTTCAAAAAAGACACCGTGCACAGATGGTTCCTTCAGCCGGCGCTCCAGTTGCGCATACGCTTCGGGAGTGGGTTTGTGATAGCGCAGCATTTTTTCATCTTTCAGCCCGCAGAGAAATTCGAGCTCGCGGAACTGCTCCGACTGGAACCCGCTAGCCGGTTCGAGTTTCCCACGAAATGCCAGAAAGTGAGTTGGCAGCATGGTTTCCAGAATGGTGAACTGCTCCACCAAAACACGAGTAATCTCCGTACATCGCCGCAGCAGGCGCGCAGCTTCATAGACTTCGTTGCGCGAATCCGGATTCTGCCCTGCGTCCCGCAGATTTCTTACTACACCATCGAGATCGTGCAGCAGTTCCTTGAACCACAATTCGTACGTCTGATGGACGATGATGAATAGCAACTCGTCATGGTGTTGTGGCGACGATTGTGGACGCTGCAACTCCAGCAACTCCGGTACGCGAAGATATGAACTGTAAGTCAGCTGATCACTTTGGGGCTGGATCGGCGTTGCAACATCCGTCGCACGGTCGACTGCCCCGCTCTTCGTTAGTCCGACAAATTCTTCAGCGTTGCCACCTAGCAGCTTCGCCTTTGCGGTCTTCGTCAAATCGCTCGATCGGATGAGTTCCCCGATCTGATGTTCTCCCAGTGGAAACGGATAGTCGGAGCCCAGCATCACTCTCTCAACTCCCATTGTCTCCACCAAAAAGTGAAGAGCGCGACGGTCGAATACCGCGGAGTCGACGTAAAACCGGTTCAAGTATTCCTCAGGCGACAACTCGCACGCTCCATGCGCAACCGGATGATGCTGCCACGCATTTTGCAATCGTCCTAGAAGAAATGCGAAGCTGCCGCCGCCATGTGCAAAGCAGATACGAAGATCCTTCGGCAACTTGTCGAATGCACCGCCGAGTATCATCGCCACAATGCCGAGTTGCGTCTCCGCCGGCATCCCGACTGTCCATGGCATCATGTACTTCGGCATCCGCGATTGCCCGAACATATCCCAGGGATGGACCAGCACTGCGGCGTTCGCATCTGCGCAGTGGTGCAAGAAGGTGACAATGCCCGGATCGTCCAGGTTCTTCTCTGCCACATGATTGCCGATCTGCACACCGACATGTCCAGCGCGCATACAACGGCTGAGTTCCGCGCATGCTGAATCGATATCCTGCAGTGGCACCTGACAGAGCGATTTCAGCCGTCCTTTACCCCCCGCACTTAGATCGAGCGCAGCGTCGTTAAAGAGCTTTGCGCATTCGAGCGCGTGTTCTGCGGGACGATCATAGGCGAACAGTACCGGTGTCGCCGAGAGCACTTGCATCTCAACCCCATCGCGGTCCATCTCTTGCAGGCGTATCTCCGCATCCCAGCAAGCCGAGTTGATGTGGCGGAAGAATCGATTTCCCACCATGATGTCTGCTTTGCCCGGCTCGGTGTGCTTGATCCAGGGCCAATCCGGAGTGCCAAAGCGGGCTGCCAGATCCGGCCACGCGCGCGGAAAAAAATGATTGTGGATGTCGATGACTGGCATCGTTACTGTTTGCCGGGATGAATCGCTCCGCAGTGTTTGCACTTGCGGAGACTCTCATTGCTGTAGAACTGTTCAAACAAAGGTGGAAGATCGCGCACAATGCTCTTGAGTTTCACCTCTGCACGGTGCACCAAATTGTGACAATTCTGGCAGTACCACTCAAATCCGTCCATCGCCCCTTCCGGTCGCGGCATTTCGATCACAACTCCGATCGTGCCCGGCTGCAGCCTTTGCGGCGAATGACGCATATGCCTGGGGAGCAGGAAAATCTCTCCTTCTTTAATTGGAACTTCGATTGGTGGCTTTCCCGGTGCCTCCATCAGCCGAAGAAAGATGTCTCCCTTGAGTTGATAAAAGAATTCCTCGGTGGGGTCATCGTGGTAGTCTCGCCGGTTATTTGGCCCTCCAACGACCGTGACCATCAGTTCACCGTCCTCCCATACTTGCGCGTTCCCCACAGGAGGCTTCAGCTTTTCCTTGTTGTCTTCGATCCATCGCTGAAAATTAAATGCCTTCAATTCCTTGATCGACGGCATACTGCCTCCTACTTCTCAGGCTTGTAAGCGACCGCTCGAATCTCGATAAGCAAATGTGGATGTGGCAACTGATGCACGGCCACCGTAGTGCGTGCCGGTCCATCGTAGTCGAAGTATTCGCCATAGACTTCGTTGTATCCGGCGAAATCGTTCATGTTAACCAGATATGACGTGACTTCCACCAAGTCGCCCAGACTGGCCCCGGACGATTGCAGAATGTCACGTATGTTTTCGATCACCGCGCGCGTCTGAACGCGAATGTCAAGGTGAGTGGTACCAGTCTCGTCTGCTCCTGCACCCGCGATCGTATTATCTGGCCGGCGCGCGCTCGTCCCTGAAACAATCAGAAAGTCGCCAGCCCGCTTGAGATGTGGATACTTTCCCCGCGGCCTCGCTTTCTCCTTAAGAACCTTGCTTTGTACGCTCCCCATAGTTGCATCCAACGACGGTCGGATTCAGAGCCTGATGCAAATGTTGTTCAGCTCAGAATAAAAGTTAAGTGAATGCATTCCGCCTTCACGTCCGATCCCAGAAAGCCCAACGCCACCGAACGGTGTGCGCAAGTCCCGCAAGAACCAGCAATTCACCCAAGTGATGCCCACATTCATCTGCTGCGCCACTCGATGCCCACGTTTGAGATTCGTGGTCCATATCGACGCTGCAAGCCCGTACTTCGAATCGTTTGCCATCCGGATCGCTTCTTCTTCCGAGTCGAAGGGCGCAACATGGCAAACCGGGCCAAAAATTTCTTCCTTCACACAGCGCGCTGATTCCCCCAAGCCAGTATAGATGGTTGGTTCGACGTAGAATCCGTTGTCGAGCGGACCGTTGAACTGAGGAGTGCCGCCCCCTGTAACCACATTCGCGCCGTCCTCGCCAGCTAACCGATAGTAAGAGAGTACTTTCTCGCGATGCTGTTTTGAGATCAACGGGCCCAGCTCTGTATTCGGATCCATGGGAGACCCGATCCGAAGCTTCTCGGCCTTCTCTTTGAGCGCATCCACAAAGCGTTCGAAGATTGGCCACTCCACATAGATGCGTTCCGCGCAAAGACACACCTGACCTGTATTAAGGAACACCGCGTCGCTGATGCCACTAATGGTCTCGTCAAACTCGCAGTCTGCGAAAACGATGGCAGCATTCTTGCCCCCAAGCTCAAACGAAACGGGCTTCACCGTCGCTGCGACGGTCTTCATAATGGCGGTACCGGTTTGAGACTCGCCTGTGAATGTCACCGCATTCACATCGGGATGTTGCGTGAGATATTCTCCCGCCGAACTCGGCCCGAATCCATGAACTACGTTGTAGACGCCGTTTGGAATGCCGCACGACTTCATCACCTCCGCCAACAGCGTGGCCGTCGCGGGAGTTTCTTCCGAAGGTTTCACCACCACAGCATTTCCACATGCCAAGGCAGGCGCGACCTTCCATGTAAGCAGTAGAAGAGGAAGATTCCAGGGGGTAATTATGCCCACGACTCCCAAGGGCTTGCGCACCGCGTAATTCAGTGCGCCCTTGCCGTCTGGAGTTGTTGTCTGAAATGAATCAAGTCCTGCAGTGTTGATCAGATCGGCAAAAACTCGGAAGTTTGCCGCCGCCCTGGGCACGTCTAATCGAGATGCAAGAGCAATCGGCTTTCCGGTGTCGGCAACCTCCGCAGCAACGAAGCAGTCGAAGCGGGATTCAATCCCGTCGGCGATCTTGCGCAGAAGCAGTGCGCGATCGCGAATTGCGAGTCGCCACCACTCCCCACGGAGCGCCTTGCGGGAAGCCTGCACCGCAGCGTCCACCAAATCACGGTCCGCTTCAGCGACTTGGCCAATCACGCTCCCGTCGGCCGGATTTACATCCGTAAACTCTTGCTTAGATCCGACAAACACGCCATCGACGTAGTTTTGGATGTACTTCACGGCATGAACCCCGCGGCATCGTACCAGTCCCTCATGCCCCAAGCAATCCGGGCACAGATCAGTTCCTTCTTTGCTCCAGGTAACGACGAAATGCATCCTGCCAGGATGGCATTTTGATGCCGAGTCGCCGGAGGCTCGTTGCCGAGAGGACGGAATACGCCGGACGCGGCGCCGGACGCGCCATCTGGTGACTAGTCACCGGATTGACCTCGGTTCCCATTCCGGCTTGCTTGAAGATCTCCTTCGCGAACTCGAACCAGGTGCAATCCCCTGAATTTGTGACATGCACAATCCCGCTCGCATTCTTACGACACAACTGAATGATAGCTTGCGCCAGGTCGACGGTATATGTCGGACAGCCACGCTGATCATTCACTACGTCCAACGCTGATCGGCTCGCCCCCAATCTCAGGATCGTGTCGGGAAAGCACCTGCCACCTACGCCAAAAACCCACGACGCGCGCGCGATACAGCAG
>AP72_2010_repI_A100DRAFT_1000075_pt1 | contig 17162 bp, 14 predicted proteins | sample AmaPasrepliIA100_FD_9193 | JGI IMG/M metagenome (IMG submission 9193)
CTGACTCTTGCTCAGCCAGCGATCTTTGATTCCTGTTCTGACTCGAGCGGCACGCGNACNTGGATCGTCGTTCCGCCCATCGGCTTCGAATCAATCGCGATCGTCCCGTTCACCAATCGCACACGTTCGCGCATGCTGGTAAGACCTAAACCTTTTTCCTGCAATGCTGTTTCCAAGTCAAAGCCTTTTCCCGCATCTCTGACGATGAGATGAATCTCGCCCGACTCTTCTTGCAGTTGAACTTCGATCCGCTTTACACCACTGTATTTGCTGGCGTTGTACAAGGCTTCTTGTAAAACTCGGAAGAGGGGAAGTCCCAGGTTGAGGGGGACAACACTTCGCACATTGCTCTTGAAATCAATCTGTAAGTCCTGTCGTGTGGAGAACTCTTTACACCAGCTCTTCATGCCTCTGAAGAAACCCAGATATTCCAATTTGGAAGAATGCAAATCGTGCGCCAAGGCCTGCACGTCTTTTGAAATATCATCCACTCTCTTTTGGAGCTTTTCGACCCGGGCTTTGACGTGTGAAGGATTCTCTTTCAGCTGTTCCAGTTCAATCGCTAACAGCGCGAGTCGCTGATTTACGTCGTCGTGCAGTTCTCTTCCGATTCGGGAGCGCTCCTGCTCCTGCGATTCAATCAATTTTCGGCTCATCCCCGAGAGCGCCTCTTCCATCTGTTTGCGCTGGGTGATGTCCTCGGCAAAAACAAGAATGCCTCCCACGGTGCCATCGGGTTTTCTCCAGGGACGAACCTCCCACCGAGCCCAGCGAGTACTTCCCCCGGATTCCCAACGGTCCTGTTCCGCTCGCAAGGTTTCTCCTTCGAGAGCGCGGCGATTCACCTCCTTCCAGCGCTCAGGAATTTCGAGACCAGACTCGTAGCGCGAACGGCCGAGTATCTCGGAAGCCTCGAGCGAATTGTCACTACACCAGCGATCGCTGACTTGCAGATAACGCATATCACGGTCGAGCATTGCGACGGCCGCCGGCACACTCTTAACAAAAATCTTCAAGAGTTCCTGGTGGGCGTGGAGTGCTTGTTCAGCTTGCTTTCGTTCCGTCACATCCATATTCACGCCGAGCATTCTCGAAGGCTCCCCAAGATCGTTCATAAATACTTGGCCACGCCCAGCGATCCAATGGATACTCCCGTCAGGCCAGACAATGCGCCATTCTGCCTCTGCGGGTTGTCCGGTTCTCATCATTTCCCGAGTTAACTCCCTAACTCTTTCACGATCATCGGGATGAATCAGATCTTCAAAAGCAGTCAGAGTCCCGCCAAAACCGCCAGGNGGCAAGCCGTACAATGCCTCTGTTTCTGGCTGCCAGACATCCGCTCCTGTCCGAAGGTTCACATCAAAGGTTCCAATGTGAGCAGCCCATTGCGCCAATCGCAGCCGCTCCTCGCTGACACGGATTGCCTCCTCTGCCTGTTTGATTTCGGTTATGTCCGCGACCATACCGATCAACCGGAACATTTTGCCTTCAGCGTCAAAGAAACCACGCCCATTGCTCTTTAGCCAAACTAAATTCCCGTCAGAAGCCAGCGCGCGGTAGGTGACCTCCCCGGTAGGGTTTTCGGGAGTCAGTCCGGCAATGGCATCGAGAAATCTTTGCCGGTCGTCCGGATGGATTTTCTCGACGAACTGCTGTCGCGAGAGATGTGGGGGATCTTTGAGACCGAGGACATCGACATGTTCCGAAGATCGCACTACCAAGTCTGACTTGAGATCCCAGTCATAGGCATACATCCGTCCGACCTGATTGGCCAGTCTTAGCCGCTGTTCGCTCTCCCGCAGTGACTCCTCCGCCAGTTTGCGTTCGGTGATATCCCCATTGACGCCAACCACCCGCGAAGGTTCCCCCAACTCGTTCGTGAATACTTGCCAGCGTCCGGCTATCCAATGAATACTCCCATCGGGCCAGACAACCCGCCATTCTCCCCTCGTCGATTGTCCCGTTTTCAATGCACCTTCAACCAACTCGATGACTCGTGCCCGGTCGTCAGGATGGACCAGATTCACGAAGAATGCGGTTGTCGTTCCCTCAAAGGTTCCCGGCGACAAACCGTACATGAAATCCAGTTCTGCTGAGGAAGTAAGAATTCCGGTCCGAAAGTCGCGCTCAAATGTTCCCAGGCGGGCAGCTTGCTGTGCCAAACGCAGCCGCTCCTCGCTGGCGCGTAGCGCTTCTTCGATCCGCTTTCGCGACGTGCTGTCACGGATCGCGCTTGTAACCAGGACGCCATCAGGCGTCTCAGTTGGACTCAGACTTATCTCGACGGGGAACTCTGTTCCATCTTTACGCAAACCGAACAGTTGGAGGCTAGCGCCCATAGGGCGAACTCTTGGCTCGGAGAAGAAAGTGGTTCGATGGGCCTGATGACGTTCACGGAATCTCTGTGGGATTAGAACTTCCAGAGGCTGTCCAAGTATCTCCTGCCGCTCATATCCAAACAACTTCTCAGTTTGGGCGTTGATAAGTACTATCCTGCTTGTCTGATCCACTACTACCATCGCGTCGGGAGCGGCCTCCAGCAGATCTTCGGCGCGTCTCTGCTCCAGCCGCTTGCGCTCGGTGATGTCGTGGACGATGCCCATGAGGTGCGTCGCACGACCACTTGCATCGTACAGTGGAGTTACCGCCACCTCTCCATACCGCTCGCCCGCGGGATATACCGACTTTTCTTCCCAACGTACTGTCTGACCTGATCGAACCGCTTCCCCATAGTGGTTCAATACCATATCGCGCGACGGCGGGGGAATGATGTNCCGAACGAGGGAGCCGACAACCTGCTCTCGAGTCAATCCGGTAGCGGTGAGAAAGTCCCGGCTCACCGACAAAAATCGGAACTCACCGTCCGGTTCCACGGCGATGTAGAACAAAATTCCGGGAATATTCTCGTAGATTGCCGATAACTCTTTTTCGCGGGCACCAAGTAGCGCAGCGAGATTGTCTTTCATGACGGCTCACCAATCATGCATGCGAAACACGCTGAACGAGTATGCGGTTACATGTTTTCATTTGGTTGAGGCCAGCTCAACCGCCCCTGTTTCGGGGTAAAGTTCAACAATAATAGTCCCGTTAAAGATATTGTCCTAGCCCCAACTGAAGCACACTCCGCCGCTCTGGTTGCGTCTGTCGAGAGCAAAAAGCAAGCCTTGACGGGTTAGGAGACAGAGACGATGAAACCACACATGATGTTGATTAGATGATAAACATGTGGAGACATTTTGCACGATGTGACGCAGCTGGAGGGGGCGCTCCTGTTGGTTATGGCATCTGCAGATCTAGCCGATATACATCAGTCACACTCTTTTCTCGTACGAGAAGAGGAGAATCATCGCGAGCGAGACCGACCCATCCTCGGCTGCCTTGTTCGACCCCTTTGAGACTGGCGATCTTCACCAACTTGGAGTGATCGAGGTCCAAGCGGACAATTTCGCCTTCGCCTGCCATATCGACCAGGTAAATGCTTTTTCCGTCGTGGGGTCCCCTTCAATGCGTATCTGCGCTTGCCGCAGTTCGATGTGAATCGTACCTGGGATGGGCTTTGGCTTGGCAACCTCGATCGAAACCGCCTGTACTTGAGCGGAAGACGGGGAGCAGAAGCCGATGATGAAGTTGCTTCCCGTGCGGCGCCGCCAGCCAAACAACTGGTTCGCGTTCACCCCGTGGGCTCGCGCAATACCTGCCACCGACGCCCTTTCGGCTAACGTCTCTTCCACCATCCGCCACCTTCCTTAGTTAGTCCTGCTACGAAAGCGAGGATCGATTGTTTCGGCCCGGTATCGTTCCAGGAAGGCAGTGGGTCCGACTGGGCGATGGCAAGTACAGCGCCAAAAGCAACTGCAAATGTAACGCAGCCTGCTCTGATCGCAGTAATCCTCAGCTTCATCCGCGCAATACCTCAATCCGAAAGTCGCAGTTATTCGGTGACGAGACGCTGCCCAAGGCCGTGATTGTTCTAAACGGTGCGGTCCAAACTTTCACCTGTCTAACTGCTCATGATTTTCCTTTTGACACGTTCTTAGGCGATTTCTCTGTGAGTTCCGCAAGCAATGTCCTAGCCGAGTCCGGAGCCGCTCCTGCCTTGCCCTCGACAATTTCCGTCGCACTCACTTTCTTGCCATAGATCTTTTCATTGGCACCGCCGTCAGGTCCGAGCGACGTCCCTGACAGGGAAACGCCACCAAACACACCCTGCGCCCGGGAATAGGAGAGCATTTCCGCGCTCATCGATGCATTGGTAGAGGCTTCTGCGTCCCGGCCGACCGGACCGGCAGCGACACTCGCATCCGCACCCAGCTTAGCTTTCCCCTTCAGGAGAGCGCGTGCCCCTTTGTCGTTCATGACCAATATGACAAAGTCTGTGGCTTGGCCTCCTGCTTGGAGACCAAAACTTCCGCCGCTCGACTGCATCATCGTGGGTGCGCTCCACGGCCCGTCAAAGTTCTCTCCACTGCGGCATGTCATCACACCTCGCCCATATTGGCCAGCTACAAGGAAGCCAGCTTTCTTGACGGAGGGCAGAACGATAACGCACTCAGCCTTATTGAGCACACTGATGGGAACGCCGCTGGCCGAGTTGAGAAGTTCTTTCATTACATTGCCTGATTCCTTCACTCGCTCTTGTTCGTGCTCGTTGTCTTCCGCAATCGAACGGCTAGAAGTGACAATGCATAGGATCGCTATGATCGGCAAAGCCACCCCTTTTGGGCTCAGACGTTGAAATCGAATCACGGTAGCCTCCATTTCTGTTTTCAAACGCAGACTGGTTGAAAAAACGTGCCTAGTTGCTGCTTGCGTTAGGGTTCTCCAGCTTCTTCATCGCGCCCTCAATTGCTTTCTGCATACTCAGAGTGTCAGCGCCCTGGCGCGGCGGAAATTCCTGCAGGCTCTTGAGATGAGCCGCGAGGAACGGTCCCGCAGCGGTTGGCGCCCAAAGCTTCGATGCAAAGAACTTACGGCCTTCGTACTCGAAGCCGGGGGCATCAGGCGTGACCTTCTCCAAGGGGTCCATCAGGAGGTTCACAATGTAGGGAATGCTTGGGTAGGACTTCTCATCGAACCAGTCGCCGTTGTGCTTCACGCCGATGTGCATTTTCCAACCATCAACGCGCACGGCCATCAGATCCGTTTCGTCGTAGTAATAGATTTCGCGGCGAGCGGATTTGCCGGTTTTCCCGGTCCAGTAATCGAGATTGTTGTAGCCATCGAGATGGACCTTATAGGTTGTCCCATTCATTTTGTAGCCCTTAAGCAGATCGTCCTTGAGATTGGGCAAGCCCGCGGCCGCGCCCAGGCTGACGTACAAATCTTCGTGATTCTGAATGCCGTTGGCTACGGTACCTGGTTTGATATGGCCGGGCCAGCGGACCATGCATGGTACGCGCACCCCACCCTCCCAGGTTGTTCCCTTTTCGCCACGGAAGGGCGAGTAGCCGCCATCGGGCCAAAAGATGAACTCGTTCCCGTTATCGGTGGTGTAGACCACGATCGTGTTGTCGGCTACTCCAAGATCATCGAGTTTCTTCAGGATGGCCCCCACGTGCTCGTCGTGTTCAATCATGCGAGCGCGTACGACATCCTCCTCGGCCCGGCCTTCGTCCACGGCCATCTGAAGGTACTTTGGGTTGGGATGGGACCAGACGTGAATCGCCGTCGAGTTGAACCAGAGAAAGAATGGCTTGCCGCCCTTGCCGGTCTTATCCATCCATTTCAAGGTCTCGCCCAGAACCTCGGCGTCGAAAGTTTCCATGCGCTTGCGGGTGAGCTTGCCGGTGTCTTCGATCTTCTGCTTTCCCACGCGTCCGAACTTTGGATCGGTGGTTGAATCATCGGTGTCCGTGGCCCAGGCATGCAGCACGCCTCGTGGACCGAACTTCTTCAGATACTCGGGATTCTTTTGTCCCGGATAGTCGAGTTCCTCAGGTTCTTCTTCCGCATTCAAGTGATAGAGATTCCCAAACCACTCGTCGAAGCCGTGGTTCGTAGGCAGGAATTCATTTCGGTCGCCCAGATGGTTCTTTCCGAATTGCGCCGTCGCATAGCCCAACGATTTCAGCACCTCGGCCAGAGTGGGATCTTCCTTCTGAATGCCACGCGTCGACCCTGGAATGCCAACCGTGGTCATACCAGTACGAATTGGGAATTGGCCCATGATGAAAGCAGCGCGTCCGGCGGTGCAGCTGGGTTGACCGTAGTGATCGGTAAAAAGAATGCCTTCCTTGGCGATGCGGTCGATATTTGGAGTCCAGCCCATCATGCCGTGCGTGTAAGCACTGACGTTCCACATTCCAATGTCGTCACCGAAGATGACGACTATGTTTGGTTTCTTATCTTGACCGTATGCAAAGCAGACGGTTAGGAGCACTAATGCCACGATCCAGTTCATAGACTTTATGAGCCCGGTTCTCTTGCGCATCTGTATGTCCTCCAAAACATGTATTAGTGCGGTTGGATCGAACGATTGGGACTTAACTGTTTGACACATCTAAACCCAAGATGATTTGTGCCGGTAGAGATCTCGCCCTTGCCTCGTGTACCGACGATGTAGCGGGAACAGTACTGAGCGGTACAGAGGAACGATCCGCCGCGTTGAACCTTTTTCGGTTGATCCGGCTCGGAAGGATCGAAGGATGACTCCGGGCCTTGGGGGTTGCGNGCCACTGCTCCGGCAAACTTTTGGTAATAGTCCGGGCGGTACCAGTCGCTCGTCCACTGCCAGACATTGCCNGCCATATCGTAGAGTCCATACTGATTCGCGGGATACTGGGCCACAGGGGCAATGCCAATAAATCCATCTTCGCCCGTGTCATTTATCGGAAAGTGCCCTTGGTGCGTGTTCGCCATCCATTTATCATGTGGGCGAAACTCATCGCCGCCCCATACAAACGGCTTTCCCGCTAATCCTCCACGTGCGGCAAATTCCCATTCCGATTCCGTGGGCAAGCGCTTTCCGACCCACTTCGCGTAGGCTTCGGCGTCCGGGTACGCGATGTGCACGACTGGATAGTTATCTTTACCTTTGATGTCGCTGTGTGGCCCCGATGGATGACGCCAGTTTGCACCGCGTACGTAACTCCACCAACGAAATTGGTTGTCCAGCGGAACGGGACGATGAGGAGGCGAAAACACCACCGATCCCGCAAACAAGTTCTCCTGTGGTGCACCGGGGAATTCTTCAGGCGTCGGTAATCGCTCAGCAATCGTTACGTAGCCGGTCGCTTTGACGAACGCCGCGAACTGGGCATTCGTGACGTCAGTTTGATCCATAAAGAACCCATCGACGTAAACGCGATGAATCGGTCGTGCGTCCAAGGTGGCCTTCATGCCGATNTCATCCATATCAGGTGGGTCATTGGCGCCCATGGAGAACTCTCCGCCTGGAATCCATACCATTCCGTCTGGAGCTGCCTGCGGAGCCATTCCCAGGTTGGCCACAGTTGGCTGAAACGCTGGCAAAATAGCGCTGGTTGCCGCGGGAACATGAGAAGCTCGTGCGTGAAGCACCCATGAAATTGCCACGATCGCTGACATGCCGATAATGGCCGCGGCCAAATCCAGTGACGGCACTCGTATCCGCGGCACTCTCCCGGGCAGGTCAGGCCGCGCACGGGAGTGTTTCTTGATCCTCGCTAGCATGCTGGGACCAATTCGTAAGATCAGTGGGAGATACTATTCACTTATTCGCACGCGTGGACGAACCCCAAGGCGGGTTACTGTCTGCCAGATTCACTACATGGGCAACTGACACTTCTGACAGGTAGAGGCTCTGTTATTGCTGCGTGATTCGCGATGCGCAACTTGCTACGGCATCTACGCGCAGATGGATCGCCAAGGCGAGGACGATAAGGTGGAGGTCACATGCCACGGCATCGATCCAGAGCCATACACGTGCAAAGTCGCTCATCCCGAATTTCCTGGGAAATTTTGGTTTTCGCCGCTGGGTTCGTTGATCACAGCGGGGGCCAGGCTAATGCTTGCTTTGCTTGACACCTGCATCTCCGGGCTCCACGGAACCTATGTGATGGAGGACGCAGACTCGATGGCGATTTGCGCTACGGAGCACCACGGTGGGTTAGTTCCGTGTCCGGGAGGCCCTTTCAGGATGCCAGACGGCCGCAGCGCTATCAGGGCCCTGTCTTGGAGAGAAGTCGCTGAAATCGTTTCACGTTTTGTGAGACTCAATCCGTACACGGACAAGTCGCGCTCAATCCTCAAAATAGAACGTGACAACTATGACCCGGAGACCGGCAAACAACGACAGATCTACTGCCTGGCAATTTCCTCCAAGCGGTCGGCGCTCTTCCTGCGCGATGACGAAGGCAATCCCGTATTGCTCCAGAATGGTGTGAACAATCACGAAGACCGTTGGTCCGAGCATGGTCTCGGCCATCTCAGAAATCCGTTAAATCCAGGCAACGAAGATCGTGATTGGATTCCGCAGGCCTGGATCGGCATCATTCGTAGAACTCTAGGTTTAACTGCGCAACCATTGGGTTTTGAGGAAGTGCCCGCTATGGGACGGTTGCCTATTACGAGTCCAACTGCTCTTCGTTCGCTGGCAAGGCTCAATCGTGGAAAGAAGTATCGCAATCGGATAAAACCATTCGACCTCTTATTGACATGCCATGTGAAGCAGTTTGGGCATCCACCCGACGTTGATCCCGAGAAATTTCATTTGGTTGCACCCTATGTGCCCGATCCCGAGTGCTGGGTTGACTTGCCATGGATCGATCAACACTCCGGAACACAGTACGAGATCACGACAGAGGGCTTCCATGGCAGTCGAGGCATTGCACGCGTGAAGACATATGGCGAAATATTTCGCGAGTACGAATTCCATCTCGGCGCGAAGAGTGCAGACTCGAAGGGGAAGCCCAGCGGCAAGCAGAGTGTCGGGCTACTCCAGCGTCGACACGTGCGAGTCGAACGAATCATTTACATCGGGAGAGAGTCGAACCGACTGGAAGAAATCGAAGCGGGCGTAATTCACTCACCCGAGAGCGTCTATACCGAATATCCAGACCCTCACCGAGATGAGTGGGAGACTAAGGTTCTGCCCGTACTGAAGAAGATTCCGATCGCTACTCTAATGCGGGTGAGCGGTAGATCCCGTTCGATGCTGACAAGAGCACTGGCGGGGCGGAGTCGACCACGGAAAAGGAATCAGGAACTTCTAAAGTCGATACTCCACCGACTTGGGTTGGTTTAGTCCTGCAATTGTGCGTGTTTTTTCTTGAATTTAAAGATTACCGAGTGGTCAATTCTATGGTTGGCCGTTTGCTCCTTCAGGAACATGCGCCGTGATCCGTTTGAGAAGGAACTCGCGAATCAAATTTCCTCCGGCTGTTGCTCCCGTAGCTGCCAAGCCATTGATCAGGACTAATGAAATTCCACGGTCCGAAGCCGGATAGTAAAGATTCGAGATCGCCGCTGCCGAAAAGTGACCGAGCACTCTCGAGTAATTTGGCTTCCACTGGCCATCGTCACCCCGCGCAATCACAGCAGCAGAAATCGCGTAGAGTGCGCGCGATCGGATGCTTCCTTTGCCTCTGTAGAAGTAACGCGGGTCTTGATGAAAGATCGCGGGATAGACTGCATGACCTAGCATAGTGCCGGATACGTGATTCGCTAACGCAGCGCCGTATCGCTTCCCATATCCTTCGATTCCACCACCGTACGACGGAAAGGTGTTTCTATATTGTTCGATACCTGCGACGCCGGCTACGGTTAAGAACGAAACCGGATCGATCACCGCACGAATGCCAAGCTGCAGTTTCTGCTTTGCGAGCATAGGCGGCGCATTCCAGTCATAGGTGCTGTAGAAGTTTGGAATGACACGTCCGATGCGCTGTTGAACCGCGATCTGTACTTGCTGCTTGGAGAGTTCTTCCTTATTTCCGCTTACGGTGACGCTAGTTGACCCGCCGAATACCGAAAGGGTTATTGGCGACACAATTTGTGATTGGCCTGCACGCAACGGAAGTTGAGGAGAGGAGAAAGCCTTCATACCAGGCGCCGTTACGGTAATTGTGTACACGTCCGGCGGCAGTTCCGTGAACGAGAACTGCCCATTACTTCCAGATTCAACCGTTCGCAAGGGAGAACCGGCTGAACCCACCAGTGACACACGGGCACCCTGTACCACGTCTCGATTCGTATCCACTACCGTCCCGGTAATGCTTCCGGCGAGCGACTGCTCTGAAATACTTGGTTCTTTATTCTGTTGTGGTTGGGGAGCATCCGGGAGCGCGCTGTCGCTATTGGCTGAGCCAAAGTTCTGCTGTGCTAGAACAATCGAGGGCACTAACGCGGAAAAAGACAAACCCAAAGTGGCCGCCAGCAACGGCTTTGACCATCGCGCAACTTTCAACACAGAGCACAACCCACGACTAGAAGATTTTGACCCGATAATCGTTCGATGTGAAATCTCATTCTCGAGTTACCCAAAAAGTTGGATTTTTCGCTGAGCGACGAAGCACTTGGTCCAGTTCACCATTTATATTCGTACCTAAGACGGTGCCATTCGCATCTGTCTGATTGAGGTACAAGCCAATTTCTCGACGCGGAATCTCGGCGTCTACACAGAATATCGAGATCCCCACCGAGATGAGTGGCAGACGAAGCTCTTACCGCTACTAAGAAGATTCCGATTGCCGCTGCAATGCGGGTGAGCGCTAGAGCCCGTTCGATGTTGGCAAGAGCATTGGCTGGACGAAGTCGGCCGCGGAAAGGGAATCAGCAACTTCTAAAATCAATCCTCCAGCGGCTCACGCTCGATCCTTAAGATTGAACGCGACAACTACGACCCAGATACGGGGAGGCAGCGACAGATCTACTGTCTCGCGATTTCCCCGAAGCAGTACGCGCTTTTCCTGCTCGACGAGGACGGCAATCCCGTATTGCTTCAGAAGGGCGTTAACAACCACGAAGACCGCTGGTCCGAGCACGGTCTTGGTCATCTCAGAAATCCGCTGAACCCCAACAGCGAAGATCGCAGTTGGATTCCGCAATCTTGGATCACCATCGTTCGTAGGACGTTGGGTCTACCTGCCCAACCGCTCGGCTTTGAGGAGATACCTCCGATGGGACGGGTACCGATTACGAGTCCTAAAGCCATGCGGTCGTTGACGAAGCTTAATCGTGGCAAGAAGTATCGCAATCGACTAAAACCGTTCGACTACTTGTTGTCGTGCCATGTGAAACCGTTTGGCTATCCACCCGACGTCGATCCCGAGAAATTTCATCTGGTCGCGCCGTATGAACCCGATCCGGAGTGCTGGGTTGATTTGCCGTGGATCGACCAATATTCGGGAAAACAGTATGAGATCACGACCGAAGGCTTCCATGGCAGTCGAGGCCTCGCACGCGTAAAGACATACGGCGAAGTCCTGCGCGAATACGAATTCCATCTCGGCGCAAAAAGCGCGGACGCGAAGGGAAAGCCCAGCGGTAAGCAGACATTTGGCCTGCTGCACCGACGACATGTCCGAGTCGAACGAATCGTCTATATCGGTAGAGAATCGAACCGGCTCGAAGAAATCGAAGCAGGCGTAATTCACTCAGCCGAGAGTGTCTATACGGAATATCCAGACCCCCACCGAGATGAGTGGGAGACCAGAATTCTGCCCGTACTGAAGAAGATTCCAATCGCTGCTCTAATGCGGGTGAGCGGTAGATCCCGTTCGATGCTCACAAGAGCACTGGCGGGTCGGAGTCGGCCACGCAAAAGGAATCAGCAACTTCTGAAGTCGATCCTGCGGCGACTCGGGGCGGTCTAGTGTCGCTTTGCTATCTTGGGTACCCCGGCGTGGAATCACGCTAAAACGTCGATTCCGTAGCCATTTTTCCCGTCGCTTCTGACCCTCGACCTTGAGATAATACAGCACCCATGTATAAGGCCGATTTTCCCAAACTTCAATTTCCTTTGATTTTTTTTGCTGCGACTTTCTGCGTAGCTACGGTCTCTGGCCAGGATGCGATCAAGTCAGATTTTCCTAAGGAAAGTGTGGTCATCGAGCAGTTGAGGACGAAGGTAGTATTTCAGAATGATGGTACGTACACTGACGAACAATACCTCCGAGCCAGAGTACAGTCGGACGCAGGGGTTCGACAGTACGGAGTGCTTCCGTTTCCATACCTTTCCTCAGTGGGGAATTTGGAACTCGAAAATGTCCGCGTCACGAAACCAAACGGATCGGAGGTCATAACGCCCAGCGAATCCGCGCAAGATGTCACTCCAGAAATGTACCGAGAGGCTCCCATGTATAGCGATTTGCGCGAGAAGCATCTCGCGGTGAAGGGTCTGGAACCTGGCGACACTCTGGAATACACCGCGCGGTGGAAGATTGATAAGCCGCTCATCGCTGGACAATTTTGGAGAAGCCTTCAGTTCGTAAAGAGCTCAGTCGTACTTGACGAACAAGTCGAAGTCAGTGTTCCGCGTGACCGGGATATAAAACTCAAGAGTCGAACCATCCAACCAACGCTGCGGGAAGAAAACGATCGCCGAATCTACTTGTGGAAGACATCGAATCTTCAAACTCAGAGCGTCGACGAACAAAAAAAGGCACAAGCTTACTATTCTATCCGTGGGTTGCTTCCGCAGCCGGATGTGCTGATCAGCAGTTTCCGGACATGGGAAGAAGTAGGCCTTTGGTATGAGAGCCTGCAACAAGAAAAAATACAGCCATCACCAGAAGTAACTGCCAAAGCCCTGGAATTAACAAAGGGTCTGTCGGACGACGATGCGAAAGTGCGTGCAATATACAACTACGTCAGTCTACGTTATCGGTACGTCGGGATCGCCTTTGGCATTGGGCGGTATCAGCCACATGCAGCAGGAGAAATTCTCGGAAACCAATATGGGGACTGCAAAGATAAACATACGCTACTCGCCGCTTTGTTGAAGGGTGTAGGAATCCAAGCTTATCCAGCGCTAATCAGCACCTTGACCGCTGTAGATTCAGACGTTCCATCACCGGGACAGTTCAATCACGTCATTAGTGTGGTTTTGAAAGGAAATACACTTTCATGGATGGATACCACGCCAGAGGTTATGCCGATTGGATATCTATTAAATACCCTAAGGAGCAAACCTGCTCTTGTCATCATGCCGGGAAACATTTCATTCCGAGCGACGCCAGCGAATCCACCGTTTAACAGCCAAGATATATACACTGTTACCGCCAAGCTCGATCCGGACGGCACACTTCGCGCACACGTCAAAGGCACGGACCGCGGGGACAACGAACTTGCCTATCGTTACATCTTTCGTAGATTGCCTGAGTCCGAGTGGAGGGATTTTGCTAGAAAAAGCTTCTATGGCGCACGGCTGGGAGGAACAATCGAGAGTATCCGGCCCAGCCCACCAGATAAAACGGAGGAACCATTCAGCCTAGCTTATGACTATACCCTGAAGGATTTTTCCGGAGGCGACAAGCGCCGATTTGTAGTTCCTCTGTCGCCTTTCAATATTCCCGAGATCAATGATGAGGACCTAACCCAACAGACTCCCTTGTGGATTGGCCAGGTTGGCGAAGCACAATACGAGTCGCATATAGAGTTGCCAAAAGGCTGGTCCGTGACTCCCCCATCACCCATCGATCTTAAGGAAAGTTTTGCCGAATTCCATGAGAGTTCCGAGCTGAAAGCAGGAGTGCTTCTGACTCGGCGCAGTTTAGTGTTGAAAGCGAACGCCGTGTCGCCGGAACAGTTGAAGAGCTACAAGGCTTTCCACAAAGCGATTAGCGAAAGACACGACACCTACATTTTCATGCACGCAACCGCCGAGACTGCGGCAATGAGTGCCGCCGTAACGCCCGCACAAGGAATGGCGCGCGTCGTGGAGTTGCTCGAAGGAATCCGTCAACTTCCCGAAACCTCCAATTCGGAAGCCTTACAAGCAGAACGCGATGGCTTCAAGGCTATGCAGTCAAAGGATCACACCTCCGCAATCGCAAATCTGAAGCGCGCGACTTCGGTTGATCCGAAGTTTTCCCGCGCCTGGATTATGTTGGGATTGACCTATGCAGCTCAAGGGGACGCGAGTTCTGCCATATCCTCTCTCAAGAATGCTGTTGACGGTGACCCGACGCAGGTTCTTCCATACAAGATCTTAGCCTTTTTCTACATGAGCCTCAGGCGCCAGGATGATGCGATTGCTACGTGGAAAAAACTGCTGAGTGTGGCTCCCGAAGATCGCGATCTTTTGTCGAATCTCGGAGGGCTCTACACTTCGCAGAAGAGATACGCAGAAGCCGCTTCGCTCTTAGAATCGGCAGCCAAAGCTAATCCTTCCGACGCTTATCTGCAACTCTCTCTTGGAACAGCCTACCTTGGTTCTAACAAGACGGACATGGGCCTTGAGGCATTGCATAAGGCCATCGAGATCAACTCGAATCCAGAAATGCTAAACGACGTGGCTTATGAGTTGGCGGACGCCGGCACACATCTCCCGGAAGCTTTGAGCTACTCGCAAAGATCCTTGAACGAAGTTGAAGCCAAATTGCAAAAGATTGATCCGGCCACTATTCGGAAAGAGGATCTGCAACTTACAGCGGCGGTTGGAGCTTACTGGGATACCCTTGGGTGGATTTACTTTAGGATGGCCAATCTTCCGCTCGCGGAGAATTATCTCCACTCAGCTTGGGAACTCGCACAGGACGGAATAATCGGGGACCACTTAGGTCAACTGTATGAAAAGGAACAGAAGCTGCCCGAGGCGTTTCACATGTACAACCTTGCGCTAGAGGCGAGCCCGGACATGACAGAGACTCAGGCGCGCATGCGTACTCTAGCCCAGGTTAAGCTTCCCGAGCACCGGATGAATGCTGGCGAGGAACTGAGTTGGATGCGTACGACGAAGCTCCCCAAAATCACCGACACATGGGGAAGTGCTGATTTTCATGTCCTGATCGCGCCGAGTGGGAAGGTGGAGGACGCAGCCTTTGTCGCAGGATCCGAATTGCTCCGCAATGCAGCAAAAACTTTGCAAGCGATGTCTTTCAGTGAGTCATTGCCTGGAAACTCAACGGCGTATCTCCGCAGGCGAGGTGTTCTTTCATGTGACTCCGCGTGTACCTTCGTATTTTATTCACCTTCGGTGGCTTTGAGCAGATCCCAACATGACAACTCGCCCAAAGAAAATGAAAGTTCATCGACTTCGCCAACCGGAGCTGGCGCGCTAGGTGGAGTTATTGCATGTGGGTGGGGGCGTTACACCTCCACGAACGGTCTATGCACCTGAGCCCATATATAGCGAGAAAGCTCGAAAAGCGAAATACGAAGGGATCTGCACGCTTGGTCTAATTGTAGAAAAGGACGGCCATCCGAGTCATATTCGCGTACTGAAGGGCTTAGGTATGGGACTTGACGAGAATGCTATTGAAGCGGTGAAATCGTGGAAATTTGAACCTGCCATGAAGGACGGGCAACCCGTCCGGGTTGAGATCGCTGTCGAAGTCAACTTTCATCTTTATTAGACAGGCGGAAACACAAACTGAATTCCCTCCGGCGTGTGCCCCGCACGAGGTAAACGCCGCCCCTCTCCCTCCTCAGAGTGTCACATCACAGGAAATCACCGCCAGTCGCGTCGTTTCGTCCAAAATGTCTCCACATGTTTATCAATTGATCAACAACATGTGTCGTTTCATCGTCTCTATCTCCTATCCCAAGCAAGCCTTGACGGGTAGGATGTGGCGACGGGAAAAACGGCTCCACCCCCTAAAATGACCGATTTTGACTTTGGGGACGGGGGCCCGCCCGTGCGTGGGGCGTGCGGTGCCTATCGCAAATTGCTATCGTTCAAGATATTAATAATTATGCCTACACGAGACCTCATCCTCATCACCGGCATCCCAGGCACCGGCAAAACTTGTTACGGCGAAACGCTCGCCCGCGAATTCGGCTTTGCACATTACGATTTGGAAGATCAGCAGACCTTGAGTCGCTTCAGAACGATTGGCCAACTCGTGTCGGAACTCCTCTCCCCGAAAAAGAGCGTCGTCGTCACATGGGGCTTCAACCCCGAAGACCCACCATCGCTTGAACTACTTCGCCAATTAAGACATGCCGGCTTCAAACTCATCTGGCTTGACGGCAACCGCCCTGCGGCCGTCCGGGCATTTCGCAGACGTGGCACCGTCTCCGAAGAACTGTTGGCCGCGCAGATGCAGCGGATCGAAAGGAGCAACATAGTTGAACGGCTCAAACCGGCGATCGTCAATTCGTTTGATGACACCGGACAATTTAAGTCGGCAGCCCAGCTTTTGGAACAGATCCGAAACACGCAACAAGACTCGACGCGATGATTAAGAAATTCTCATCTAGGCGTTTGCTCTCAAATTCGCTCCAGCAAGCGTCAACGAGCGAAATGGGGATTTCTCGCCAACCAGAACCAGTTCCTCCCGTCGGTGATATATACTTCGCGACCAAGTCGAGTATGGAAGATGAATCTTCGCAAGCAGTTCCGATAGAGCTTGCACAACCCCCCTGTGCCGGACTTGGGCGACGCGTGGGAGCTTTCTTCATTGACGGGCTGATATCCGCCATCATCTTTCTGTTAGTAGTTTTGTCGATGAGAGGGCTCCGCATTCTCGGCATTTGGACCCCGCCAGGCTGGATGCCACCAGCAGGAATGCCGCCGGAGCTACTGTGGGATTCGTCTGGAACGGCCGCCCGACTCTTAGCGGTTCTTGGGTATCCTGTTTTCTTAGGGGCATTTTATTTGGCGGTCTTTGAGGCGTCGCGCTGGCAGGCAAGCCTTGGCAAGCGACTGCTAGACGTGCACATTACCGATGCGGCAGGAAGGCGACTCAGCATTTCTCGATCACTGAGTCGATCATTTTGCAAATGCTTGTTTAACGGGTTCTACATCGGGGCGGTAAGTATATTGACGGTAGCCCTCGACCCGGAGAGACAAGCTCTGCACGATAAGGTAGCAAAGACCCGAGTCGTGCGCGGGCGTCCAGCGGGATGCAACACGATCCAAATACGACATGTTCTGGCGGCCTTCGGGATTACTTATCTCTGGCTCGTGGTGTCGTGTACCGTCCTGTTCCGATCAGTGCGGTAGATCCCGGTAGGATAGCGGCTCGTCGGGTTTTGAGCGTAATGGGGATATTTCGCCAGTTGAGGTACCCAAGGGTCAC
>AP72_2010_repI_A100DRAFT_1000076_pt1 | contig 16999 bp, 12 predicted proteins | sample AmaPasrepliIA100_FD_9193 | JGI IMG/M metagenome (IMG submission 9193)
AGGTGTTCGACCGCGAGGGGCAGTTGCTCTACACATTCGGTAAGCGCGGCACCCGACTGGGAGACTTTCAGCTTCCGGCTGGACTCTTCATCGACCGCAGCGACGCTGTCTACGTTGTGGATTCTTATAACCATCGGGTACAGGTATTTCAGTACCACGGACTGCGGGCGCAAGTGGAAGGAGCGAGGCCGTGAAGCGAGTCGGTCTTGCCTGGATCGTGCTGCTCGCATCGCAGGCATGGGGACAGAGCGGAGATGTGCTCGGTGTGCACGACCTCTCCACCACGGCGTCCCCCGTGCGGGGTACGATGTCGGCCTCTTGCCTGTACTGCCATGCTCCCCATTCTGGCGCGAACAAAGCCTTGTGGAACCAGACACTCTCCGTGCAGAACTACACCCAGCTCTATACGAGCGACACGATCCAGAACGCCGAGGTGCAGCCGACGATTGATGACCGTAGCACACTCTGCCTGAGTTGCCACGACGGTACCGTGGCACCAGGACAGATGATCGCCTACGGCCCGATCACGATGTCGCAGCCAATGTCCGGCGGCTTAATGCAGCGGCTGGATTCGTCGCACCCTTTCAGCTTGAGGCTCCCGTTGAAGGACGCAGCAAACCTGGTAGAAGGCCTGGTGGCGACGGGCACGACTGCCGACAACACCCAGTCGGTGAAGCTGATCAACGGCAACATCGAGTGCAACAGCTGCCACAATCCGCACAACCAGTGGACTGACAAGAAATCGTTGAACTTCCTGGTGCGCGATGGCGCGAACAGCAGCTTGTGCTTGTCGTGCCATACCACCACTCCGCGAACTGTGAATTCGCGCGACAATCTCTTGTCTCGCTGGACCACCAGCGTGCATGCACAGTCGCAGGCAGTGGTGAATCCGGGTTCCGGCCTGGGTGGTTATACGTCGGTGGCGGAATTCGGCTGCCAGTCATGCCACTCGATGCACAATGCGGGCGGCGCTGCAGATCTGCTGCACAATCCGACGCCTCCTCCGCCCAATATCGATACCACAAGTCAAAGCTGTTTCACCTGCCACAACGGAAGCAACTCGCTGCTGGTCGCGCTTCCAAACGTGTTTGGCGAATATGATGCGCCCAAGAAGGGACATCCTTACGCGAACGTGAGCAATGCGCACACTGCCACGGAACCGACGGTGCTGAATCAGAATCGTCATACAACATGCGAGGACTGCCATAACTCGCATGCAGCCCAACCGACTCTAGCGTTCGGATTGCCTCCGGGAATCCGAACCTCGCAAATCGGGGTTAGTGGAGTCAGCGGTGTAGATGGCACTACGCCGATCACCGCGGCGGTCAATCAATACGAGATCTGCCTGCGTTGCCATGCAACCAGCACGGGCAAGGCAACTGGCTCGATCGACTATGGACCGCTACCGCGACGCGCGGTTGCGCCTCCGGATCCTCTCAACATCTTGCCGGACTTTGCGCTGACCGCCACTTCCACGCACCCGGTGATGCGCGATCGCTTCAGTTCCTATCCACAACCCAGCCTGCTACCCAGTATGCTGAATCAGGACGGAATCACCGCGGGAAGGCCGATGGGAATTCGGCTGTTTTGCACGGATTGTCACAACAGCGATGACAATCGCGAGTTTGGCGGCGCGGGGCCGAACGGGCCGCACGGATCGAGGTTCAACCACATTCTCGAGCGCCGGTATGAAATATCCACGGCGACGACTCCGGGAAGCAATCTGCTGAACGCTTACCCCAATCCCGACCTAAGCGTGAACGGACCGTATGCGATGTGTGCCAAGTGCCACAATTTGTCCGTCGTGCTGTCGCCCGCGAGCTTTCCTTTGCACGACAAGCATGTGAACGGGATCGGCGCATCATGTTCGGTATGTCACTCGGCTCACGGAGTCATGGGTGCGAGTGGCGGAATTTCAGGCGAGCGTCTGGTGAATTTCGATCTGAACGTTGTTGCGCCCAACGGAACGTCTCCCATCAGCTACAACCGTGCGACAGCCAGTTGCACTCTGCTCTGCCACGGAAAAGGTCACAACTGAGTCCACATCCTGGAGTTGGTTCCATACTTCACATGTTAAGGCGGTCCTTTCCATCGGGAGACATGCAGGCAGAAGCTTCCTGAACAAATGCGGCCGCTTAGTTCACCTTGTACGTAGGGTGCTTCGACTCCGATGGAGTTCCGCTTCGCAGCACTCCGGCTCCGCTCCGCAGGACAGTGCTCCGGTGGCAGAGAAGATGGGTGGCACTGTTTCCAACACCTTCCTAGAAGATCGGGACTGGGTTAGTCCATTTGCGACGGCTTGATCAGGAGAGTGGACTATTTGTTGTGATAGTGCATCGCTGCTCACTCGACTGGGCAATGGTGTGTCTTCCAGCGCTGAAGTAGTCCAGTCTTAGACTTATTGTTTGAGGGTCGGCTAACTCGACTTGCCCTGGGCTTCGGCGATCATGTGTTCCACGAGGGGCTTCTTGTCGAGGTTGGGGTGGGTCTTGAGCAATTCCTTCCAAGCAGCGATCGCGCCAGCCGCATCCTTCTTTCCCTTCCAGCGAATCAGGCCGAGGTTAAAGAGTGCGTTCGCATCGGTGGGGCTCTGATGCAAGGACTCTTGCAGGGCGCTGAGTGCTCCGTCGATGTCGCCGTCGAAATAGAGGCAGGTCGCCCTCTCGGTGCGGATCGCGGTGTTCTTCGGGTCGAGTTCCGCGGCGCGGCTTAAGTAGGCAGCAGCATCTTTGAACTGGTGCGCTGACTTGTAGTAAGAAGCGATTTGAATCAACAGCTCTTTATTCCTGGGCTCATTCTTCAGTTGTTTAAGCAGTGGATCGACCTTGCGATCGGCCATTGCCTTCATCTGCTCCAGGGTAGGCATCCGTTGTATCGTTTCGGCGCCATTTGCCTCAGTTGGCGTGGGAGCGTTTGATGAGGTCAGCGGTGCGGTGGACTGGGAACCCCGCAACAGATACCCGACGGCGAGTCCCAGCAGCAGACAGACAATCGCCATTCCGTACACAGCCTTGGGACCCCAGTTCTCGTCATGAACCTGTGAGTCTGTTCGATGATTGGTCATTCGCCAAACTCCAGACTTCGGCTGATCCTTCACTGAGAAGTTGTATGGCATGCGGGTTGCCAAAACAGTCTGGCGAAGGAGATGGGGATGAGCCGCGTTTGCAATGACTTACAACGACCTGGTAGTGGGGGGACGAGCCCATCAGAGGGAGGACCGTGGCTTTCTCCACAGGATTCGGGGGATTTTGCGCGCTCCAAGTCAAAAGCAGGTGGAGCAGGCGGTCCGCAGACGCACGGGCGAGTGTGATTTCAATCACACTGCGTTCCTGGGTGTCACGTCACAATGCCTGTATCTGTGGGTTGTACGGAAGGAGATTCAGTCATGGTAGCGAAGCAACCTGATGCCGGGCAATGGACCAGCAGGCAGGCTTATGTGCTCTCAGTGATTTGCTTGGTGATCGGTGTGACGGTGGGATACCTTGTGCGCGGTTCAGCTCCGTCAGAGACTGCGACGGTCCAAGCCCGCGCGGGCGCAACGGAATCAGCCGGGAGCGGGTTCTCGCCGACCGGCGTTCCTCAGCCCACTGCTGAGGAATTGCGCCACATGGCGGACACACAGGCTCAGCCACTTCTCCAACAGTTGAAGAGCGACGCGAAGAATCCGGCGTTGCTGTATCAAATCGGCAATTTGTACTACGATGCGCAGCAATATCCCGAGTCGGTCAAGTATTACGAACAGTCTCTGAAGATTGATCCAAACGCGACCGACGTTCGCACCGACATGGCAACGGCCTACCATCTGATGGGACAATCCGACCGGGCCATCCAGGAATATGACGCGGTGTTGAAAATCGACAGCAAGCACGCGAACGCGCTCTTCAACGAGGGCATGGTGAAGTGGCAGGACAAAGCGGATTTAAAAGGTGCCATCGCCTCATGGAAGCGTTTGCTAGAAGTTCATCCGGATTATCCGCAGCGCGATCGTGTGGAGCAATTGATTGCGCAGGCTGCGCAGCACGAGACGATGAAGCCACCCAGCGTGCCTGTGTCGAGCGCAAAATATTCAAAGCCGGAAACCCGGCGATGAACAGCGCAGCAGGAACCGAACCAGCGAGTTCCGGCGAACCCCTTCGCAGGTTCTTGCCATTGCGGTGGCAGTGCTGATCCGGCTGCTGATTCTGGTTGCGGCGCGGCGATGGATATCCCGTGCTTTGCCAGAACCTGTGGTCATTCTTTAATCTCGCGTGCGCGACGCGACGTTCGTATCGGATGGGCGCGCGGGATTATTCATCTGATCCGTGCTGTGTTTCTGGATGAGATCCCATTGGTTGCGAAGAATCATTTCGGTGATACTGAACTTGGTCTCATGCCTCGCGTCGTCGATGCGCATCGCCAGTTCGTTTTTGTCGAAGCGGAACTCCACCGTATCTGCCAGCGGAACCAGTTGATTCGACGATTTCCCCACGATCACAAACACCACGCGTTCGGAAACCAGAGTGTATTCCGGACAAATATCAGAACTGACCTGGGTAGGCGCGCCGCCCATCGCGGCCATGAATCCGTGATGCACGGGCAGGCAGTCCACCATACGCATTCGTACCACGGTCCCATGTTGGTAGACTCCGGCCCATGCGGCCTGAGCGCAGAGTGCGAGAATCAGCCCCATCAAGCATCTTGCAGATCGCGTTTCAACGGTCTTGGTCATAGAAGTATTCTCTCCGGCAGTGGAAGCGCAGCTTCAGATTGTGTTTGGGAAGAATACGGAGCGAGTGAAATCCGGCTGCCCGGCTGGGCAGCGCATAAGTGACGACGTAGGATGCGTGCAGGTCCGCCAGAACTGTCTGCAAAACGCCTTGGGCACTCTCCTGTTTTGAGAGCGAGCGGCCGCCGGTAGCCTCGGCCATTTCCTGCAATGCGAGGCGGTTCTCGTTGCGTCCTTCGAGATCGACGCTGTAGAGCAAGGCGCCAGTCGATGTAATCGCGCTGAGGGCGTCACGGGCGCAAGCAGCGCTGATCGTGTCATTGCCATCAGAAAAAAGAATCATGACCTGGCGGACAGCGGGATTCCGTTGTCCTTCAAAGTAACGGGCCGTCTTTTTTATCGAGTCGAATAGCGGAGTAGCACCGGCGGCATTCAGGTCGCGCAGTTTCTGCGTCATCTCGGCACTCGCACAGTCCTCTGCGCATAGCAGGTTCGAGTTGAGTCCGGAAAATGTGACGACCGCCAACCGGTCGCCTGTCCGGCTCTGGGATATCAGCCGCGCGACCTCACGTTTGACAGTTTCGAAATGAGACGTGACCGACTCGCTTGCATCCAGCAGGATTACAACGTCAAGAGCCGTCTCTTCCGACCGCATCAGGCTGCGAAATTCGCGGATGACCATGCTTCCATCCACTACGGCGAAGTCATTTTGCTCAACCGATTCCACCCGGCGGTTGTCGCCGTCGGTCGCGAAAAACGCGACTCGGACTTCGTTAGTACCAGTTCGATAGGTGGCCGACGAGGGAGTGCTATCGGATTCGAAATTAGAGGCGGCAAAGAGAAAACACGGAAAAATCGCCAGAAGAACAGCCAATGACCAGCCCTGCCGATGAGACAGCGATGCCATTGCAGGGTACTTCGACAGACGGGGGGAACACTCCAGCGTGCAAAGGTAAATCGGCATAACCGACGTCACCTGAAAGCTCTAAGAATTGCGTTTCCCCAGGAACCCCGAAAGAAAATCCGCGATTGGACGCAGAATCTGCCTCCGCAGTTGCCGTGCTCCGGATAGACTTTACGTTCGCAAAATCATGTGAGTGTGCCCACTGCGTGGCAATCGGTCCTCATATTGCGCTTTATCCGTCGTCCCCCCAGGTTCTTTCTACTGTCTATAGTTCCAGTTTTTGACTTAGTCGATTCCCCGTGAGTGAGGCTTGTGCTGAACGTCGGCTTGTTGCCGATTTGTGCGTGCCATATGAAGCTGTGGGGTGGATGGTACGAAAACACAATGTTAAAAATGAGTGTAAGTTGTCGTTCCGAAGCGCGGCGAGGAATCCCTGCTTTTAACGCTGTACTTTGGGTAGCGCTGCTTCGACTCCGAACGGGCTCGCTGCGCGACCCGGTTCAGCGCTCAGTTTGACAAGACAATCCGTGGCTAAGTAATGCTGACTTCCGTATACGTCCCGTATACTTGGCGCAATGCCTCGCAGATCTCGCCAACCGTCGCGTAGGCGCGAACCGCATCCACGATGAAGGGCATGGTGTTGGCCGACGAGATCGTCCCATTTGATCCGGCTTTCGGAGACTGCCGGGCAGCCTTTTTCAGCGCATCAAGCGTGCGGCGTACTTCGTCATTCGAGCGCCGAGCGCGCAGACTCTTCAATTTCTCCGTCTGTTGCCGGGCGACGGTCTCGTCGATATAGAGAATCTGCGGCGGTTCTTCTTCGATCTCAAATTCATTCACGCCGACGATGATCTTTTCTTTGGCTTCAACAGCACGCTGATATTGATACGCCGATTCGGCAATCTCTTTCTGCGGGTATCCGCGCTCGATCGCCTTTACCATGCCGCCCATCGCATCCATCTTGGCAAAATAGTCGAAGGCGCCGTTTTCCATCTGCAAGGTGAGGTTTTCGAGAAAATAGGATCCGCCCAGCGGATCGACGGTCTGCGCCACTCCCGATTCATAAGCAATGATCTGCTGCGTGCGCAGCGCGATCCGTGCTGCTGCCTCGGTCGGGAGTGCGAAAGCTTCATCGTAGGAATCGGTGTGAAGCGACTGGGTGCCGCCCAGCACCGCCGCCAGCGCCTGTAGTGCCACCCGCGCAATGTTGTTCATCGGCTGCTGCGCCGGGAGCGAGACCCCGGCTGTCTGCGTGTGAAAACGCATTAGCCATGTGCGCTGATTCTTCGCGGCGAATCGATCTTTCATCACGCGATACCAGATCTTTCGGGCCGCACGGTACTTCGCGATTTCTTCGAAGAAATCGTTATGCGCATTGAAGAAGAAGCTGAGCCGGGGCCCGAATTCATCAACGTCGAGTCCACGGCGGCGTGCCCAATCAACGTATTCAACTCCGTCGTAGAGCGTAAACGCCAGTTCCTGCAGGGCAGTCGATCCGGCCTCGCGGATGTGGTATCCGCTGATGGAAATTGTGTTGAAGCGGGGTGCGAACTTCGATCCGAATTCGAAGGTGTCGATCACCAGACGCATCGACGGCGCCGGAGGATAGATATATTCCTTCTGCGCGATGTATTCCTTCAAGATGTCGTTCTGGATCGTTCCGGAAATCTTCTTCCAGTCGGCACCCTGCTTTTCGGCAACCACCAGGTACATAGCCCACAGCACGGATGCGGGCGAATTGATCGTCATCGATACGGTGGTCTTCTCCAGATCGATGCCGTTGAACAGGATCTCCATGTCTTCCAGCGAATCGATTGCAACGCCGCACTTGCCAACTTCACCTTCGCTGGCCGGATGGTCAGAGTCGTAGCCCATCAGCGTCGGCAGATCGAACGCGACCGAAAGGCCGCTGCCCCCATGTTCCAGCAGATACTTGTAGCGCTGGTTGGTTTCTTCGGGGGAAGCGAACCCGGAGAACTGGCGCATGGTAAATATCTTCCCGCGGTATCCGGTCGCGTGAATGCCGCGCGTAAACGGCGGCTGGCCGGGATAGCTGAGATGACTTTCTTCGCTCCAGTCCGCAGGAAGATCGGCTTGCGTGTAGAGCCGACGGATGGGAACACCGGAAATGGTGGTGAAGCAAGCGTTGCCGTGCTCGTCGGCGTTCACGCCAGTTGGCGCGCCGATCGCGCGCTCGGGGGCCTTTTCGAGCGTGGGAGCAAGTGTCTTCTCCGCCCATCTCTTTTCNGAATCAGACGGATGGCGTTTCTCAAACACGTCTGAGATTGGGCTCTCAGCCACCTGCGGCGGATTGGACGGGCGAGCGGGCTTCTTGTCCATAACTGTGTGCGCCTATCCCCAGTGTTCTCTCTATTGATGATAGCAAGGCGGAGTGGTGCCGACGAACGACCGGTCGGTTTGGGGAGAAAAAACGCGAAGATCTAGTTTCGAGTCAGCGCGAGCGAAAGACTTGAGACATTTCCGTCGACCATGATTTCTGTCTTGCGTGTCCACCACTTAGTTTTTCCCGAGTCCGCGGAGTCAGTGTCGAGTCCTGCGAAAGCCCAATAGCGCCCGGGCAGAACTTTGGCGAACGAAAACGTTCCATCGGCAGCAACAGCTTGACTGTAGACCAATGTCAGGACCGTTCCATCCGCATTGATCAACATGACGTTAACTTCGGCGGGGAGATGGGAATCGCCGCCAGAAATTATGACTGCTCCCGTTACGGAGAAGGTCGGCTGAAAAGGAATCTCGAATACGATGTCGGGACTCGAATGGCCCGATCTGAGCGGAATTGTGGTCGCCTGGGATGAGTCGACTACCCCCGGATAGTACAGAAAGGATACCGGCGAATCTCCCTCCATTTCTGTGAAGGCTAACTGGTAATCACCGCTAACTATGTCTGTAGCGCAGAAATTTCCCTTGTCATCGCGTTCAAGTTCCTCGAATGGAACTGGAGATTTCCTTCCGGGAAGAAAGAGCGAGACTCTATCATCGATGTCCTCTTGTGTGGTGCCTTGAGTCTTGACGATGCGCGTGCACAGTCCGGTGCCGGATTTTGCTGGTGGCCTGCGCGAATTGTCCGGTAGGACTGAGTCCCCTCGCAAGTAAGCGAGATTAATCTGACTATCCTCCGCCAACGCTGTCGCGGTGCAAATTCCAGTCGAGAATCGACCGGACCTGTCTTTGTATGCGTAGACTAAATACTGCTTACCTTTTTGAAACGGAAACCCGCAATCCCCGCCCCCGAGGCCAGTCTCAACCTTAATGCGCGATGGCTGTGCCCCACGGTACCACTGGGAAACGCTCAAACTTACTTGGAGAACAGGTGTGATTTCGTCGAGGCTGGCGGGAACGACATCCCCCGCTGATGCCTCAAGAAGTGGTGATTTCAGATCGATATCCTCAACCGTTCCTTCGAAGATCATACTGACTTGCTTTGCACGCCATTCCGCTAGTTCTCGCGTGCTCTTGATTTCTGGTGGTGGTGGAAAACAACTACAAGCGAATGCACTCTGGGTGCAGAGAGCCAGCATCGTGATTAAACCAAACGATAAAAGAAATGTTGGTATGTGCATAAAAGATGCCCAGTCTAACTCCAATACCTGTTGCCCAGAGTTATCTCTTTCTTGGGGGTGGCTGATGAATCGCCCACGCTTTTGCGTATTTCCACGAAACATACACGGCGTGGTACAGGTGCAGCAGCAGGCCTTCGCGTCCGTCGAGAAATCCGAGCCGGAAGAAGTAGTTGTAGATGAACGTGAACAGGGGCCGTAGGACAATATTCACAAAGCTGAACCCGACTGTGCCTTTGGCTACCACCATTTCCGCGCCGAGCGAGGAGTAGCGGTTCATGTGCTCGACGTAGTCGGAGAGAGTGGGGTAGGAGTGGTGAATGATGGCGCCTGCCGATATGCGTCCGACCTGACCCGTCACCCGGACGTCTTCGTGCACAAGACGCGATTCGAACCTGCCGGTGCCACGTTGAAAGAGTCGAAGTTTGGGATCTGGCCAGAAGCCGCCATATTTGATCCATCGTCCCAGGAACAGATTTCTTCTGCGGAGCGTGAATCCAGCAGGCGCGCCTCGAACAGATTGGGCGCGACCGCTCCCCAGAGTGAGACACCCTTCGTAGGGTGCGCCTGAGCTAGGGCGATCACCTCCGCTTCCCGTTAGTGCGCCAATCAACTCAGGATCGACTTCCTCGTCCGCGTCCAAGCTAAGAATCCAGTCGCCGGTCGCCTTATCAATCGCCGAATTCTTCTGTGCTGCGAATCCCTTCCACTCCTCCACGAACACTTTCGCTCCGAATGATTTGGCAACCTCCACCGTGCGGTCGGTCGAGCCGGAGTCGACGACGACGATTTCTCCCTTCCCGTCGGCGACCAATGGCTGCACGCTCTGGAGCGTGTGGCTGATGTTGGCTTCTTCGTTGAAGGTGATGATGACGACCGAAAGTTGCATGGAATCAAAGTGCTCAGCGTTCTCAGCGGACTTTCTCTGCGATCTGCGGTTCAAGCAATTTAACCGCTGAGTTCGCTGAGAAAACTCGCAGAGAGCGCCGAGGGAACTGGGAATTGTCTCATAGGGCAATGCAGAAGTAAGAAGTCAGAATTCAGAATTCAGAATTCAGAAAGTAAAATCGGATTATAGTTGTCCCTTCTGCATTTGCCGTCTAGCTCCTGACTTCGTATTTTCACTTCTGCACTCTGCCTTCTCACTTCTGACTGCGAATAGCCTCGGAAATCAGAAACACAGCCGTTATCACCAACTCCGGCTCAATCGGATGCCTGTATCTTGCGTGCGGGAATACGAAGTAATAGGTGGTGGGATACGTCAGTACAAGCAGCGCGAAAAACCATGCTCCCGGCCGCTTTTGGCGCAAGGCGCGGACCAGTCCCCATAGAGCCAGCACGGACGCCGCCAAAAATCCTGACGTGCGAAAGTCGACAGGGGAAACACGGTTTGTCGCCCGCGGTACTCCGTTCCAGTAATAAAACATCCTTTTCAGGCTGATCACTGCGAATCTTCCGGGATTCTCCTGTACCCACGCGAACGCATCGCGCTTGCAGGCTTCCGCGTACGCCAACTCGCCCATCTGCTGAAATTTCGCCAGTTCTCCGCGATTGAGATTCGGCTGAAGGTAAGCCATTAACATGCCATCGGCACCCTTCCAGTTGCCGAGTCGGAACTGCAATCCGAAATCGTCGCGGATGAAGACGAATTGTCCGAAGACCTCGTAGTTCCGCACCAGCCAGGGGGAAAGAGCGGTCCAGAATACGAGAGACGCAATGACAACTCCACCCAGCGAAGGCAGGCCGCGCCGGAATCGCTGCCTCCAGATCCACAATCCGCAAAAGGGAAGGAAGGTGAGCATGGTGGGATTGGCGAGTGCGCCGATTCCATAGAGCGCGCCGAAAACCGCCCAGAGTGATAGTCCCGGGTCTCGCAAATTCGGCGAGACCCGGGGCACCCCAGGCTCGACCCCTTTCGTTCCTGCTCCCGCTAGTTCCAACGCAAGCAAAAAAATACACGCGAGGATGAACGGCGTGAAGGTTGTATCCCAGATCCAGTGGATCGACCAGTACCACACGTACGGATTCAGACCCCACGCATACGCGGACCACTTCGCGATACTTTCGCCGAACGTCCGCCTTGCAATGAAAAAGATCGGAATACAAGTAAGCGTCGCAAATACGCTATTGATACCGAGCAGCACCCCTGCCGACGCATGTGAGTACACACCGAATATCTTGAAAACACCGCCAATCAGAAATGGATATAACGGCGGTTCCCACGCGGTTGGTCCGGTATTGCCTTCGTAAGGACTGCTGAAGCCCTGTCCCTGGGCGATCGACCGGCCGATCCGTCCCATTTCCCATCCGAATTCAAAATTATTGTTGCCGGGACGCGTCCGGTACTGATGAAGAATTCCGATCGCTGCGATTTGCAGCGCGAAGGAGAGAGGCAGAAGCCACAGAAAAAATCCAGGCAGGCGCCGTGCGGGTCTCTCCATCGCAGCGTAGTGTATCAGGCAAAGCTAAAGTCGATTTTCTGAGCGTTTCGCTGCGGCTGTTCCCGGCGGATTCAGCGGTTAATAGCTTGAACCGCAGAGTACTGAGAAATACCGCCGACGACGCTGAGAAAATCTGCTTTATTGCCCTCCGGCTTGAGGCGGCGGCACTGACTGATCGGAAGGTTGGCCAGTCGATGGTGTGTCCTGCCGCGGCGCCACATAGGGCACGCTCGGCAGATGCGTGACCTGCCCGCGGGTAGCGTCAGCGACGTCGATTCCCGCGTGCTCCAGGAGCAGTCCGGTGGCGCGGTCCAGTTCAATGCGCGATTTCTCGTAAGCCGCTTTCGCCGAAACGAGGTTCGACTCTCCGGTCGTCAGAGTCGCTGCATCTTGCAGGATCGCAGTCTGCGTGGTCAGTCCGACTTTGAGCTTCTGTTGATCCGCATCAAACGTTTGTCTCGCGAGATCGACCGCCGACTGCGCCGCCTGCACGGCCGCGCGGTTCTGCTTCACATCAAATTGCGCGTTGCGCACCTCGATGCGCACCTGGTTTTCCAGTTGATGCTGCCGCACCAGCGCCTGCCGGTATTCAAGCTGGGAGCGCACCTGGTTCGACTGCGCAAGGCGGTTGCGAATCGGGATGTTCAGCGCCAATCCGACTCCTCTGTCCGGGGCATTGGCATGGATCAATTGGTTCAAGGTCTCACCATAGCCCACCGAGTTGGCGCCATTGAAGTATGGCGGTGCTGAGCATGGACTTCCTTGGAAAGTGCACTGGGAATTCACGTCTCCACCAACACCCGAACCTCCGTAATAGGCAAAAGCATTCAGCGTAGGCAACATCGAGTTGCGCACTGCCTTGTTGCTGATGTCGCGTGAGTTCAGGTCGATCCGCGTTTCTACCAGTTCTGCGCGATGCTGCAAGGCGTCGTTGATCAGGTCTTGAATCGGTGTAGCCGGCTCTTCCGGTGGAACTTGCATAGCAGAGGTGGGAATGATTTCCGCTTCCGCCAGTATCGGATCTTCAATGCTTCGGCTGACGGCATTCTTCATTAATAATTGCTGCAATTGCAGATTGTTCTGCGCAACGATGAGATTCTGCTGATAGGTAGCCGCCGTGCTTTGCGCGCTCACCACTTGAATGGGCGGCACGGTGCCGACTTGTGCCTGCCGCTTCGCATCTTCTAATGCTTTCTGTGCGTAAGTAAGCGATTCCTGCTGCACGCGGACGTTCTCATAGGCATAGACCAGATCCCAATACATATTCTCGATTTGGTCGACGGTCGTAATCACCTGCAGGCGAAAAGCGACATCGGAAATTTCCCGATTATTCTTCGCAATGCGAATGAACCGGGTATTGGGAAGCAGTCCGAACCCCTGCAGCAAATTCTGTGTGACTCGGACCTGAAAGTTCGATCCCAGTTGTGGCGTCAGAAGGCTCACGGTACTGTTGGTCGTCACGTGGCTGTTATTGAAACCGGCAGTCAGCGTCGTGCCCCACTGGAATCCCTGGGTGTAGGCAACGTTGGCCGTGTACGTGTTCTGCGCCACGATGCCTCCCGGCGCCGGGCTGAACACGCTGACTGACTCCGTATTGTTCTTGTCGAGCTGCAATGCGCTGGTGAGTTCCGGGTCGAAGCTGGTTATGGGTGAGCCCACGCCAAGCGTGGAACTCACGAGGCCGAGGGTGCCGGTTCCCGCGCCGCCGGCCGCGACCGAGGTGCCGCCGGTGCCTGAGCCCACCGCTCCTCCCAGTCCGCCAACTCCTCCGCCGGGGGTGTTCTGCACCACGCCGGTGTTGATGCCGAGGATGTTTGCGCCAGACTTCGCGCGCAGCAGATCGGCGTCGGCGATGTTGAGGTTGTAGCGGGCGAGTTCCAGGTCGAGATTGTTTTCGAGTGTCAGCGCGACCGCATCATCGATCGAGAGATAAATCTTGCCATCGCGGATGAGGGAATCGATCCGTGGCGAGTTTCCAAATGTCGGCTGCGGTAAGTCATGTGCTTTATAAGGTTGCAGGAAATGCGGGAAGGCGGACGGAGGTTTCGAGTAGTCAGCCAGATGGAACGACCGTGGCTGGGCCGGTTGTGATGCCGATGGGGTCGAGGGCGCGGCTTGCTGCGCGCAAACCATCGAGGGCACAGCCGAGATCAGAACGACCGCAGCCATCTGCCGGACAGGCATGGGGAATGAGGAAAGCAAGCGCGGGAAGAACATGAGCTTCTCCTTGCGGGGAAAAATAAGACAAATCATTTCAGGATCAGGAACAGAAACGTGCAATGTTGGATGCAGGACGCCAAAAAGCGTCAATCCATCTTAGCGGGAGAAGTTTCCGGAAAAGCGCGTGGGATTGTAAAGAATTGTGTGAACACAAGAACGCCGCTGCCCGTCGAAGACAGCGGCGTCCAAAGTTGTAGCGATCTGCTTACTGCTGCTGTGGCTGTTGCGGCTGCGCTGCCGGTTCCATTGTCGACGTGTCCTTGCGCGGCGCAACGTACGGAACGTTGGGCGTGTGCGTGACCTGGCCGCGGGCCGCATCGTCGATGCTGATGCCGTTGCGATCGAGTAGGGATCCGGTGGCGCGCTCCATTTCGACGCGCGACTTTTCGTACGCAGCCATCGCCGACATCAAGGTTGATTCCGCGTTCGCCAGTGCACTGCGCGTTTGCAGAACGGCGGTAGTCGTCGAGGTGCCGAACTGATACTTTTTCTGCTCGGCATCGAGTGACTGCCGCGCATAGTCGACGGCGGCCTTGGCGGATTCAACACTGGCGCGGTTCTGTTCCACGGCAAACAGCGCCTGTCGCACTTCGATGCTTACCCGGTTTTCGGTCTGCTGCAGTGCCATTTGTGCCTGGCGGAATTCCAGTTCGCCACGTACCTGAACGGACTGAGCGGCGCGATTCCGCAGCGGGATATTCAACTGCAAGCCGATGCCCTTGTCCGGAGCCGTCGAGTTGACGAGTTGGTTCAGGGTTCCCGCGTAGCTGACCGACTGAACCGGCGTCTGCGAACAACCGAAACCCGGATTGTCGGGATTACCGCAAAGGTTCGTCGGGTTTTGAGAACCGCCCAGCCCATAGCCTCCGTAGTACGCATAGGCGTCCAGCGTTGGCAGCAGTGCGCTACGGAGCGCCTTGTTGCTCATCTCCTGGCTGTTCAACTGAATTCGCGATTCCACCAGTTCCGCCCTATGCTGAAGTGCCTGGTTTACCAGCTCTTCAATCGGCTGAACCTGTTCGGTCTCGGGAACCTCCATTGTCGAGGTTGGAATGACATCCGCGTTGGCCAGCACCTGATCACGCAGCGTGCGGCTTAGCGCGTTCTTCATAATCAACTGCTGCAATTGAAGGTTTGTCTTTGCGACCGTCAACGCCTGTTGGTCAGCTGCAACCGTGCTTTGCGCTCTTACAGCTTCAATCGGCGCAAGGCTGCCGATTTCGACTTGCTTCTTGGTATCGGACAGCGTCTTCTCGGAAAACGTCAGCGACTCCTGCTTCACGCGCAGGTTTTCGTAGGCGTAGACGAGATCCCAATACATGTTTTCGATCTGATCCACGGTAGTGATGATCTGCAGGCGGAATGCGACGTCCGAGAGTTCGCGGTTGTTCTTTGCGATGCGGATGAAGCGTGTGTTCGGGGCAAATCCGAAGCCCTGCAGCAGATGCTGTGTCAGCTTGAACTGGAAGTTCGAGTTCAACTGCGGACTAAGCACGCTGAAAGGCGCGTTGCCCACGGTTTGCCGAGTGTTGTTGAATCCGACAGACACATTGGTTCCCCAGTGGAAACCTTGTATGTAGGAGAAGTTGGCGGTCGTCGTATTCTGCGGCGACGCAGGACTGAACGTGCTCGCGGGCAAGATGTTGAAATGGTCGCTTTGAAATGAACCGCTGAGAATCGGATCGAAACTGGTGATGAACGGACCAAACAATCCGCCAGCGGTGGATCCGACAATACCACCCACACCTACGCCGGCTCCGCCGGCTCCGAGAGAGGTGCCGCCGGTGCCGGAACCAACCTGTGATCCGATTCCACCCACGCCTCCACCCGGTGTGTTCTGCACGATGCCGACGTTCACACCGAGAATCTGTGCGCCAGCCTTCGCCCGCAGTACGTCCGTATCGGCGATGTTCAGGTTGTAGCGCGCGATTGCGATATCAAGATTGTTCTCGAGCGCCAGCGCGATCGCGTCATTCAACGACAGGTGCAGTTTTCCCTCGTGCATCAGGGAATCAATTCGGGCGGTATTGGCTAGATTCGGCGCCTGCACCTCCCGCGGCATATAGGGTCCGATAGGATTAGGAAAGTGTGATACCGGCTTGCTGAAATTCAGCGCGGGCACCGGCTTGGTCTCAGGAGTGTTCTGCGGTGTCGGAGCCGGAGGCGGTTCCTGTGCCCAAGCAGCCATGGTCAGGAACGCAAACAGACAGATGCTCGCGGCGAGCCGGATGGTCAAAGGTATACGTGCAAATGGCATCTACTCATCTCCGATCGTAAAAACCAAATGGATTAAGGCCTACAACGAAAAAACGCCGGGTGCTGCCGTCCCAATTTCTTTCTACTCAGGTATTGGTACGCAAAGGACTTCTGGAAGGTTCCTGAAAGCTGGGACGAAGTAAGGAGCCTCCCTTGCGCCTTCGGTTCACTGATAACTCTGTTGGACCCTCGGCTTGGCCAGAAGCGTGCAGGATGGAAGCCGGGACTCCGGGCAAACCGTTTAGTATATCTGACCGAAACGTGCCGTAGCTTTCGCGCGACATCCGTTTAACAGGACCGCCTGCATGGATTTAAATGACTTCGATGATGGGAACGCGCCACAGGACTCTAAACATCGCGCGCGCAATCTCAAAATGATTCTTTCCTACGATGGGGCGGACTTCTCTGGATGGCAGGTGCAGCCTGACGCAGCGACGGTGCAGGGCACACTTGCCCAGGCTATTGGACGCATTACGGGAGAAAAAGTATTGCCGCAAGGCTCCGGACGTACCGACGCGGGAGTGCATGCGCTCGCCCAAAATATGACATTTGTCACATTTTCATCGGTTCCTACGGAAAATTTCCTCAAGGCGCTGAACGACATCTTGCCGGCATCGGTGCGCGTGCTGGAGGTGAAAGAGATGCCCGCGGAATTTCATGCGCGGCATTCTGCACGAGGAAAAACCTACCGGTATCGGATCTATCGGGGCGCGATCTGCCCACCGTTCCTGGCTCGTTACGTGTGGCACTATCCCTATCCGCTGGATGAGCAAGCGATGGTTGACGCGGCCCGATCGGTCGCGGGAGAACACGATTTCACATCCTTTGCTGCCGTCGATCCGGAGCGCGGCATGGATGGCGAGCCGGTCTCGAATGTGCGTACGATCTTTTCTTC
>AP72_2010_repI_A100DRAFT_1000077_pt1 | contig 16859 bp, 14 predicted proteins | sample AmaPasrepliIA100_FD_9193 | JGI IMG/M metagenome (IMG submission 9193)
GAGCAAGCCAATACCGGCGAGGACTTCTTTATGGCAGGACGCGAGATGACCGCCTGGGTTGCAGGCCTCGCCTTTCTCTCGGCCAACCTCGGCTCCCTCGAATTGATGGGTTGGGCCGGCAATTCTTACCGGTACGGAATTCTTGCCGCTCACTGGTATTGGATCGGCGCGATCCCCTCGATGCTGTTTCTCGCGCTTGTCATGATGCCCTTTTACTACGTCTGCAAAACGCACTCGGTCCCGGGCTATCTAAAGCTCCGCTTCGGCGTAGGTGCACAGACCATCTCCTCGATCTCTTTTGCCTTCATGACGGTCCTGATGAGCGGTATCAACATGTATGCCATGGCCGTCGTGATGAAAGTCGTGCTGGGATGGAACATGGATTTCAGCATTTGGGTTTCGGCTGGCACAGTTGCCGTATACGTAGCTCTCGGTGGATTGCGCTCTGCGATCTTCAACGAAGTACTTCAGTTCTTTCTGATCTGGGCGGGTGCTCTCCTGATTCCCGTCCTCGGTTTGATCGAAGCTGGAGGCTGGCACGGATTGCAGGCCAAGATTCTGCAGAACCTGACCGAGCTCCACATGGCCAATCCGGGTTCTTATACCCACCTGTGGTCCACGTTGGGAAATTTCAATGACAATCCGATGGGCATCAACTGGGCTGGGATTGTGTTCGGGCTCGGTGCAGTGATTGCGATGGGGTACTGGACTACTGACTTCCTGGTCGTGCAGCGCGTTCTGTCAGCCAAAGACCTCCGCTCGGCCGAATTGGCGCCTATCATCGGCGCCGCGTTCAAGATGTGCGTGCCGTTCATCGTCATCCTGCCCGGCTTGCTTGGATTGGCGCTACTCCGTGATCCACACAGTGGAAGTTTGATCCGCCTTGTGCCCGCTGACCAGGCTTGGTCCGCCGCGGGGCAAGCTCAGGGACTGCACGGCTATGACGAAGTCTTGCCGCTCATGCTGGCCCGCTACTGTGGCCCCGGCCTTCTCGGTCTGGGCATCACTGCCCTGATTGCGGGCTTCATGTCAGGAATGGCAGGCAACGTCAGCGCCTTCACCACCGTCTGGACCTACGACATCTATGGAACGTTGATCAACAAGAATGCCTCCGACCAAACCAAAGTCAAGATGGGCCGTTGGATCACTGTGGTCGGGGTCTTCGTCAGCATCGGCACTGCCTATATCGCCGCGGGCAAGCCGAGCATCATGGATTATGTCCAGTCGCTCTTTAGTTTCTTCATCGCCCCGCTGTTTGGGACGGTGCTCCTCGGCATGCTCTGGAAGCGCGCCACCCCCGCCGGCGGCTGGACTGGATTGCTCGCCGGAACACTGTCCTCGGTCGGAATGTACGCGTGGGTGAAGATGGATCCGAACGCTGTGCGCTACGTCGCACTCTCGATGGATGCCCAGGACCAGGCGCAGAATATGTTCCGCGCATTGTGGTGCTGCTTGATCTGTGTGGTCGTGACGGTTGTCGTCAGCATGTTGACCAAGCCGAAACCCGAGTCGGAACTCAAGGATGTGGTCTACGGCCTGACACCAATTCCGAAAGCTGAAAATGTAGGTTGGTGGCACAGCCCCTACTTCTGGGGTGGAGTCGTGTTCGTGATCTTCATCGTGTTGCAGATCATTTTCTGGTAGGAGGAAACAATGAAAGCCGGCGGATCACTCTCTATCTGGTTCTTTACGGGATTGTGCCTTGGAGTGGTTGGCGCACTCATCTTTGCCACCGGAATCTACGAAATCATGAGCCCTCCCGCTAATAAAGTCGTGCTCCACGATTTGCACGCGAATGTGTGGTGGGGTGGAGTGCTATTGGTGTCGGGTTTGTTCTTCACCGTTTATTTTTCCCCAGCGAAAGAGCGCAAGCGAATGGGTGTTAAGCCGTAACCGGTACAGTGCATATTTAGAAAAGGACTCTTATGCCTGAGAAAAAATTGACGATGGGCGTCATCGTCGGGAATCGCGGATTCTTTCCCGATCAGTTGGCGAAGTCCGGACGCGAAGAGATGATCCAGGCCTTGGCGAAGGCTGGCATGGATGCGGTTGTTCTCGGTCCGGAAGACAGCAAGCACGGAGCGGTGGAAACCCACGAGGAGGCTAAGCGTTGCGCCGCCTTGTTCAAGAAGAACGCCGACAAGATCGATGGCATAATCGTCACTCTGCCGAATTTTGGAGATGAACGCGCCATCGCCGACACCTTGCGTCTGGCGCGACTCGATGTCCCTGTACTGATTCAGGCGACGCCGGATGACGCATCAAAGATGACGATCCTTCATCGCCGCGACAGTTTCTGCGGCAAGATGTCGGCCTGTAACAATCTCCGCCAGTACGGCATTCCGTATTCGCTGACACGGCTGCATACCGTCGCACCGGATACGCAAGATTTTCAGAATGATCTTGCGTGGTTCTCGGCCGTCTGCCGCATCGTGAATGGCTTCCGAAATCTCCGCATTGGCAGCATTGGTGCGCGCCCGACTGCATTTAACACAGTTCGGTACAGCGAGAAGATGCTCGAAAACAGTGGCATCTCCGTCGAGACCCTCGATCTCTCGGAAGTCTTCGGACGCATCGGCAAGCTGAAAGATTCAGATGCGGGAGTGCAAGCCAAGATCGCCGAGATCAAAAAGTACGTCACCACGCAAAGCGTACCCGATGCCGCGCTTATGAAGATGGCGAAGCTGGGCTATGTAGTCGACGAGTGGATGAAGCAGACCGACCTGCAAGTCACCGCCGTCCAGTGCTGGACCTCGATGGAGGAATACTTCGGCGTGGTTCCTTGCACCATCATGAGCATGATGAGCAACAAATTGCTTCCTGCTGCATGTGAAGTCGACGTCTGCGGCACGCTAAGCATGCATGCTTTAGCGCTCGCATCTGAAACCCCAAGCGCGCTGCTCGACTGGAACAACAACTACGGCGACGATCCCAACAAGGCTGTTTGTTTCCACTGCAGCAACCTCCCCAAACATTTCTTCCAGGATGTCCGCATGGACTTTCAGGAAATCATCGCCGGTACGGTAGGTAAGGAGAACACCTTTGGTACCGTCGTTGGCCGCGTGAAGCCGGGCGCCATGAGCTTTGCCCGTTTCTCAACCGACGATACCTCAGGAGTCATCCGAGGCTACGTCGGCCAGGGAGAATTCACCACGGATTCGCTGAAAACCTTCGGCGGCGTAGGCGTTGTGAAGATTCCAGAACTGCAGAAGTTACTGCACTACATCTGCGAAAACGGCTTCGAGCATCACGTAGCCGCAAATTTCTCCACGACGGCCGGCGCCGTTCACGAAGCAGCAGTACGGTACCTGGGCTGGCAAATGTATTGGCACGCGAACTAGCCGAAGGCCGAAAGCCGAGAGCCAACGACCAACAACCAACGCCAACGACGAACATGGCAATCGTAGCGGGAGTAGATTTCGGAACCCTAAGCGTTCGCGTCTCCATCGTCGACAGCGAGCGCGGACTCCTCGCGTCTGCCGTTTCCGAATACCCTCTCCACCGCAAGCGCGAAGATCCCGACTTCGCCACACAATCCCATGAAGACCACATGCGTGCGCTCGCCGACGCGACACGCCAGGCCGTGAAGGCGGCCGGCATCCGCGGCGACCAGATCGCATCCATCGCACTCGATACGACCGGCTCCAGCGTGATCCCCGTCGGGCAAGGAATGATTCCGCTCGATGACTACTATCTCTGGTGCGACCACCGCGCCAAGCTCGAAGCGGCGCTGATTACGGAAATCGCCCGCATCGACAAACTCCAAGCGATCGAATGGTGTGGCGGAATCTATTCCTCCGAATGGGGCTTCGCGAAACTGCTGCACTGGCTTCGTCACAATCCTGATAAACGCGACAAGTTCGTCAGTGCGTTCGAACACTGCGACATGGTGGCAGCTACGCTCTGCGGCATCACGGATGCGCGGCGAGTGAAGCGCAGCGTCTGCGCCATGGGCCACAAGTGGATGTGGAACATGTCTCTGGGCGGACTTCCTCCGGAGAGTTTTCTGGCCAAGGTGGATCCCCTGCTTGCCGGAGCACGCGACAAACTGGAAGGGGAATACGCGACCTCCGACAAAATCGCCGGCACCCTCTCGCCACAATGGGCGGAAAAGCTGGGTCTGCGTGCGGGTATTCCGATTCCCGTGGGCGCCTTTGACGCGCACTGGGACGCGATCGGCGCGGGCGCAAAGGAAGGCGACGTAGTCAACGTTGTCGGCACGTCCACCTGCATTATCGCGTACGCGCCGAAAGCTCAGTTGATCCCCGGCGTCTGCGGAGTTGTCGCCGGAAGCGTCCATCCTCAGTTCACTGGAATCGAAGCGGGTCTCTCAGCAACAGGCGACATTTTCAGCGCCATTGCCCGCCGCGCCGGCACAACCGTCGAAGAACTCAGCAAAGGCCTCGACAAATATCGCGCAGGACAAGCCGGCCTGTTGCGCATGACGTGGGATAACGGCGACCGCACTGTACTCGTGAATCCAAATCTGGGCGGCATGACGATCGGTTGGAACCTTGTGCACACCGCACAAGACGAACTGTTCGCAGCGATCGAGGGCACGGCGTTTCATACGCGCGTGATTCTCGATCGCATGAGTGAGTACGGCGCACCCACGCAGCGAGTCATCAATGGCGGCGGCGTACCGCAGAACAATCCGGTCCTGAATCAGGTCTACGCGAACGTTCTGGGGCGGCCTGTGCTGGTCCCGAGCGGGAAAGTCACCGGTCTTGGTTCAGCAATCTTCGCATTCATGGCCGCAGGCGGGTTCAAATCAATCGGCGAGGCACAAGACAAGATTTGTCCCAAGTTCACGGTCTACGAACCGCAACCTGAAGCGCAGAGCACATATGCCGCACTGTACGACCTCTACCGAAAAATCTACTTCGAATTCGGCAATCCCGCCTCATCGCAATTCGGCGACGTGCTCCCGAAACTGATTCAGATCGCAAGAGGATGACCCGCCCATAGACTCGATCCCAGGTTTGCGGTTTCGTCTGCCGATACGGCACCTGTGATATTCGTCTGTGCTGATAGCAGTACCGTGGAAGAGCGGCCCTTCAGGGCCGCGTATTTTCGCGGCCCCGATCGGCTTTTAGCCGCAGTGTGGTTTTATCCGCCAGCAATCGCACCCAGCACGATGAACGGTTCCCTCCCCGATACGACCGCTTCGGGCAGCGGCGCATCAGGAGATTCGTGGGTCAAATCTTCCTGGCAGGCGAAGAATCGTAGGAACGCACGTCGCTGTTTCGTGACGTGATCGCGGATTGCTCCTTTCAACATCGGATAACGATCTTCAATCGCGTCGAGCACAGCCCGCTGCGTCACCGGACCTTCAATCTGAATTTCGACTTCGTGACCGACATGTGCCAGCGTCCGAAGATGTTGCGGAAGTTCGACACGGATCGTTGCTGCCATTCAGATCCTCACTTTACGTATGTCTCTTGCATGTAGAAACATTTCCAATCGCCGCCGTCGCGAGTCCACACTTCGCCGAAAACGCTCTTCGCGTTTGAGTTCTCACCGCCAGACTTGCCTTCGTATTGGGCGATGTAGGTCACAAGTACTGTGTTGGGACTGAGGGACTTCACGGTGAAATCACTAAGCGTGTAGTTGATGAGTTCGAACTCATCGACAGCATTAACTTCAGCCTTTTTATCCCCAAACGTGCTCAACCCTTCCTCAAACTGGCGAAATCCGTCGTCTATCAGAGCGGAGAGTGTGACCTTATCCTTCTTTTGAAAGGCAGCCCAAAGCTTCCGGACTTGCGCCTCAACGGAAGGCGTTGCAACTCGCGGGTTGGGCTTCTCCTGAGCGAACATACTCACGACGCACAACAGAATTGCCATCGCAGTCACAGTTTTTCTCATGTTGTTCTCCGAGTTTTCCTTCAGCGCTGGCCCTTTTTTCGAAGCGAGCTCCGAGGGCTATCGCATATTACAAGCTGTTAGCTGTGGAGCTTTTAGTTTGTGAAACTCGCCATCTGGTCCCAGCTGCGCCCACTCGGCCATGTAGCACCCGCTCTCCTTGTAAGATTTCCCATCGAATTTGTAAACCTTCACTTCAGACTCAGAGGCTGAGCTGTGCCTCGTCAGCACGATATCGAGCAACCCATTGTTCCGACTCCGCTGAAGAGTAAAGGTCTGTGCTTCTGTTTCCAGCAAGGGCGTATATAAGTTCCCTCGCCGACGAAGTATCCAGAAAGTGCAGTTGCCAGTTGGACTGCACAAAGCGCTCCCCGCTTGAACAATAAAGTCAGAATTGCCGCCTCTGCCCAAAGCGACCAACTTGATGCGCGCATCTGCAGCAGCCTTCTTCCTCTCGTCCTCAGATTGAAAGTCGTAGCCGGAAAGTTGGTCGGCCATGGCTGCTAACAAATGGCTCCGCTCAGCCTCGGATAAGTTTTGTGTTCTTCGAAGGGATTGCTCCCAAGTCAGCTCCTGGTTGCGCCGCCAATCCCAATTCAAGTGATACGGTCGTTGGTTCGGCGGCGCTTCAGTCCCAGGAGGCAATGGGGCCATTTGACTGACAGCAGGTATCGCGGCGACAAAAATCCAAAACAGAGCAGCGCGGATCATCGGACATCATTCTTGCATAGTCATTGCAGCGTCTGAACTTCCACGGACAACACTGCTGGCAGGTCGCGCACAATGGGCGCCCACGAATCGCCTGCATCCGGAGAGCAGTAAACTTGCCCTCCGGTGGTGCCGAAATAAATGCCGCATTTGTCCAGCGTATCGACCGCCATCGCATCGCGGAGAACGTTGACGTAACAGTTCTCCTGGGGCAGACCCTTCGTTAACGGCTCCCACTCGTTTCCACCCGTCTTGCTCCGAAAAACGCGCAGCTTGCCTTCGTGTACGTAGTGTTCCCCGTCGCTCTTAATGGGTATGACATAAATCGTTTCTGGTTCGTTCGAATTCACATCAATCACGAATCCGAAATCAGTAGGAAGATTGCCACTAATCTTTGTCCACTGGTCGCCGGCGTTGTCAGAGCGCATTACGTCCCAGTGCTTCTGCATGAACAGAACGCCAGAGCGCTTCGGACTCATCGCGACGTGGTGGACGCAGTGCCCGATTTCAGCAGTCGGATCCGGAATGTATTTCGAGTACAGGCCTTTGTTGATCGGCTTCCAAGTCTTGCCGCCATCATCTGTCCGAAACGCGCCCGCTGCTGAAATCGCAATGTAGATGCGCTTCGGATCCTTCGGATCGAGGATGACCGTGTGCAGGCACATGCCTCCGGCCCCCGGCTGCCACTTCGGACCTGTACCGTGACCGCGAAGGCCCGAGAGTTCCTTCCAGTTCTTTCCTCCGTCAGTTGATTTGAACAGCGCCGCGTCTTCGACTCCGGCGTAGACGGTGTCGGGGTCGGTGAGCGACGGTTCGAGGTGCCAGACGCGCTTGAACTCCCACGGATGCTGCGTCCCATCGTAGAACTGATGCGTAGTGAGCGGTGCCGCCGCGGTATCGTAGACAAATTTGTTGCTCTCGCCCTTCGGCATCCCGCCCGGACCTGTGGTGGACTCGCCCGGAGGCGTTCCCGGCTGATGCCATGTCTTGCCGCCATCATCCGAGCGCTGGATGACTTGGCCAAACCATCCGCTGGTCTGCGATGCGTAGATGCGATTGGGATCGGCTGGCGATCCTTTGAGATGGTAAAGCTCCCATCCAGCGAAGTGCGGACCGTTCACTTCCCATTTGTCGCGCTTGCCATCGGCGGTAAGTATGAATGCTCCCTTGCGCGTGCCAACAAGAACTCGAACTCTGCTCATGCTTCAGCTCCTCACTTGTGTTTGATGATGTGTCCCACTCCAGGAGTAGAAGCGAATTTTAGCTGAGATGGCGAAGACCGTGTCAAATGAGGAAGCTAATTTAGGGCGTCATTTTCCCTTCTTGTATACCCTCACGTAGTCCACCAGCATGGTCTGTGGAAACTGAGTGGTTGCGTCGGGATTGCCCGGCCACTCACCACCCACTGCCACATTCAGCAACATGAAGAACGGGTGATCGTAGACCCACTTGGCATCCTTTGGAATGTCGCTCGGAGTCCGGGTGGAATAGAGATGATCGTCGACGTAGAAGCGGATGGCCTTCGGCTCCCACTCCACAGCATAGACATGGAAATCTTCCGCAAAGCGGGAGTTGTCGGGAAGAGCGAACGGCGCACTGGGCCCCTGGCCGCCACTATATCCGGGGCCGTGGATCGTGCCGTGCACGAGCGCCGGCTCCTTGCCGATGTTTTCCATGATGTCGATCTCGCCGCCTTTTGGCCAGCCAGCCGTCTTGATGTCGTCACCCATCATCCAAAACGCGGGCCAGATGCCTTGTCCTTTGGGAATTTTGATGCGAGCTTCAAAGCGTCCGAACTTCTGCGAGAACTTACCCTCGGTTTTCAAGCGAGCCGATGTGTAGTCTCGGCTGACGCCATCGGAGCCGGTGAATTTTTCTTGAAGGACTTTGATTACGAGATTGCCGCCTTGATGGAACGCATTTTCCGGCCGGACGGTATAGTACTCGAGTTCCTGATTGCCCCATCCATTGCCGCCCGTTTCTAAAATCCACTTCGACGCGTCTACGGGGGAGTTGTCGGGAACATTGAATTCATCGCTCCAGGTTAGCGTCCATCCCGGGCGAGAGGGCTGTGAAGTTGGCGTTTGTGCTGCGGCAGAGATTACTGCAACTAGGGCGAGAATCAATAAGTATGACGAGCGTCGCATATGGGTCTCCGTTTACGTTGAATGTAATCATGGTCGCTGAAAATCATAATCGTTGGCACTATACTCACTGGTTCCTTTTGTTGCCAGGAGGACTCACATGTCGAGAGAGAAAAGCAGACGAGAATTCCTGAAGCTATCTGCTTGCGGAGTGGTTGCGGCGAGCGGGGCCAGAGCAGCAAAAGCATTTCCCGCTCCAGCTCCCGGGGAGATTTCGGTTCGAGTGACTGGTGGCCAGCTGCGCTATCAAGCCGCCGCGCCGGTTCGCTGGAAGAGCGGAGCTCGTGCCACGGGGCCCGTGATCGAACTTGATCCGCAGAAAAAGTATCAGGAAATACTTGGCTTCGGGGCGGCGTTCACGGACGCAGCGTGCTATACGTTCAACCGCTTGGATCCTGCGACACGGGAGAAACTATTCCACGAACTGTTTCATCCTTCGGAGATGGGATTGAACGTCTGCCGCACGTGCATTGGGTCGAGCGACTATGCGACGGAAATGTTCAGCTACGACGAAGGCGACCCTGACCCGGAGATGAAGCGATTTTCGATTGCGCATGATCAACCGTATGTGTTGCCGATGCTGCGCGAAGCACGAAAGCAGAATCCGGATTTGTTCCTGTTCTCATCACCTTGGAGTCCGCCAGGATGGATGAAGACAGGCGGATCTATGTTGGGTGGATCGATGCGGCAGAAATATTTCGCGCCCTATGCCCAATACTTTGTGAAGTTTCTGCAGGCTTATGCCGCTGAGGGCGTGACGGTGCAGGCCGTTTCCGTTCAGAACGAAGTCGATACGGACCAGGATGGCCGCATGCCAGCGTGCGCGTGGCCCCAGGAGTACGAGATGGGATTTGTGAAAAATCACTTGGGCCCGGCGCTAGAAAAGAATGGGCTCTCCACAAAGATCTGGATCCTCGATCACAACTACAACCTATGGGGCAGAGCTGTAGCCGAGCTGGACGATCCGGGCGTGCACAAGTACTGCAGTGCGGTTGCGTTTCATGGTTACGTAGGCATGGCGGATCAAATGAGCAAGTTCCATCAGGCATATCCGGATGCTCAGATCTACTGGACCGAAGGAGGCCCGGACTACACATCGCCCGACTACGCCACGGATTGGGTGAACTGGGGGCAGACCTACATGGAAATTTTGCGGAACTGGGCGCAATCGATCACAGGATGGAACCTGGCTCTGGATGAGAAGGGGCGTCCGAATATCGGGCCGTTCCCATGTGGAGGGATGGTCACGCTTCATTCGCAGACGAAAGAGATCACACAGAGCGGGCAATATTGGGCATTCGCACATTTCTCGCGCCATATTCGGCGTGGGGCGAGGCGATTCGAATCGTCAGGCAAGGCGCAGGGGGTGGAGCACGTGGCTTTGGAGAATCCCGATGGTCAGAAGGTCGTTGTNCTAAGCAACAAAGGCGCGGCGACGACCGTTGCGCTGAAACTGGGAGACGCGAGCGCCGAAATCCCGCTGCCCTCAGATTCCTTGACGACTGTGTCATGGAGCTAAAGTGGATAGAGGAACCTCGGGTGAGGAGGAATTACACGGCTGGTCCGATCAACTGGCTGTTAATCCATTGAATCGCAAGGATTTTCGTTTGGCAGGTTCCTTGCAACCCTTTTCCTGAATTCCGTCCTCAGAATTGATGTCGGTGTAAACTGACAGGTACCCGGAGGTTTGCAAACCTTCGGGCAGCAAATAATTAACAGCCATTCGTCTGAGCGCCTCGTCTTACGGCGCGGCCTTGGGGAATTGCGCAGAAGAGCGTCCTGACTCGCTACGGTTTCGTTTTGCGAGATGCATCCGGACGCAGATGTCTTCTGCGATTTTTGTTTCCAGGACGTCTCGATGAGACTATTCAGCGCCAGACTCATCATTTCCCTCATTATCGGCGTGACTCTGGTTTCACTCTGCACTTCCTATTACGAAGTGCTGATGCAGAGCCGGAGTATGCGCCGAGATCTTGACCGGCGCGCGGAAGTGCTGGGCGAGAGCTTGGCGCGAAGTGTCGAGAGGGATCTCGAGCGCGACGCCCAACGCACGCTGCAAAAGACTGTTCAGCAGTTCGCGAACCGCGAACATCTGGCTGGGTTGGCAGTGTACGATCCGCAGGGACATCCGATCGCGGTAACCACCAATCTTCAGCCTCTGATGGACAGCGCACCTCCTATCGTTCTGGAATCGCTGAAGGAGAATCACGACACAGCAGCGTTCCTCCGGATGGGGATCGCATCGATTCATATCTATGCCCTGCCGCTCCATAACGGCGATCAAATCGTGGGCAGCCTGGCGATTGTGCATGACTCTGGATACATCCGCGCAGAAAGCATGAGGATTTGGCGCGAGACGTTCCTGAGCGCGCTGCTTCACGTGGTGTTGATTGCATTCATTACGTTGCTGATCGTGCGCTGGAGCATTGCGGGACCGATTGCACGAACCGCGAACTGGATGAAGGCCTTGCGCACGGGACGCGCGGCAGCTCGCATCAAGCCGCTCGATATGGAATTGTTCCGGCCGTTGGCGCGCGAAGTGGCGACACTGGCCGAGAGCTTAAACAGCGCCCGGTCGGCCGCGGAAACGGAAGCCAGGCTGCGCGAGAGTGGGGAATCGATCTGGACAGCAGAGCGGCTGGCGGTGCATGTACGAACGCGGTTGGCGGAAGGAAGGCTGTTTGTAGTTTCGAATCGTGAGCCGTATACACACGTGCACCGGGGCAAATCGATTGAGGTGAGTGTTCCGGCGAGCGGGCTGGTTACGGCGCTGGAGCCCGTGTTGTACGCCTGCGACGGGACATGGGTGGCGCATGGATCCGGAGATGCGGACGAAGAAACAGTGGATGGGAATGACCGGTTGGTGGTGCCGCCGGATGATCCGCACTACACCCTGCGACGCGTCTGGCTATCGAAAGAGGAAGAGGAAGGATATTACTACGGCTTCGCGAATGAGGGGTTGTGGCCGCTATCTCACATCGCGCACACGCGTCCACTCTTTCGCGTAAGCGATTGGGAGCATTATCAGCAGGTCAACCGGAAGTTCGCGAACGCCCTACTAGAGGAAATGCAAGGGGTAAGCCATCCGGTTGTGCTGGTGCAGGACTATCACTTCGCCCTGTTGCCGCGAATGATCAAGGAGCAAAGGCCGGATGCAAGACTGGCGATCTTCTGGCATATTCCGTGGCCGAATCCCGAGGCCTTTGGAATTTGTCCGTGGCAAAGAGAGTTGGTGGATGGACTGCTGGGTGCGGACCTGATTGGATTTCACATCCAGTCGCATTGCACGAATTTTCTACAAACAGTGGACCGCATCGTTGAGTCGAGGATTGACTGGGATCATTCGACGGTCCAACGGCTGGATCACAACACGACCGTGCATCCGTTCCCGATCAGCGTGAACTGGGACCAAAGGGGCCCCAACGTTGTACCTGATTCGGCCTATGAGCAGCGCGCGTCTTTGCTCAAGGGCCTTGGAGTGAGGGCAGCATTGATGGGCGTGGGAGTGGACCGCCTGGATTACACGAAAGGAATCCTCGAACGCTTTCTTGCGATCGAGAGATTTCTTGAAAAGTATCCGCGGTACCAGGGCGTGTTTACGTTTGTGCAGATTGGCGCGCCAAGCCGGACGCACATCAAGCGCTATCACGATTTGCAGGCCGAGATCGAAGCGGAAGCGGAGCGAATCAACTGGAGATTCCGTGCGGACCAATGGAAGCCGATCGTGCTTCTGGAGCGGCAACATAGCCACAAAGAGATTGATCTTTACTATCGGGCCGCGGATCTTTGCCTGGTGACTTCTCTGCACGACGGCATGAATCTGGTGGCGAAGGAGTTTGTCGCGTCACGGCAGGATGAACGAGGAGCTTTGATCCTAAGCTGTTTTGCCGGGGCCGCGCGAGAATTGCGAGATGCGCTACAGGTAAATCCGTATGACATCGACCAGACCGCTGAGGCGATCCGAGCTGCGCTAGAGATGAGCCCGGAGGAAAAGCAACTTCGCATGCAGAGGATGCGGAAGACGGTACGCGAACACAATGTGTACCGCTGGGCGGCAAGTCTGATCGGGGAAGTGTGTGATGTGCGTCTCGATACGGCTGAGCCCGGAAAGTTCCGTGCGGGAGCGTCTGTCGGGTAAGAAAAATCTCCGTCTTAAATTAATCAGCCAAGACTTCGACAAACATTTACATGTGCAATCGCGCAGCAGACAACCTGCTCGCGAGGACGGGTATCTACTAGAAACACGATGGCCACGGCTGAAAAACCGGTGTCGCGCAAGCCGCAGAAGGCGTTCTACTTCAATACGTCGGAGCATCTGCTGCGGATTGGGCGACAGAAGGCGAATACCTTGTCGGAGGTGCTGGACGCGCTTCAGACTTGCCCCGACGATTCGATTTTTCAGCACACGTTCCGCACATTGCAGGAACATCACTTTATCCGGCAGGGATTCTCAAACGATTTCGCGCACTGGAGCCTGTTTGCCTGTAACGAGCCGGCTCTGGCCGAGCAGTTCGCGAGTGTCGATATAAGGGAGTTCACCGCGATCGAGGGACTGCGCCGACGGATGGTGGAAATCCTTGACGATTTCCTGCACAGCCAGAATCGCAGCGGGACGCGGCCGGCGCATGAGCCGTTCTATTTCTGCGCGTCCGACATCGTGGTGCTGCCCACGGCATTTTGTCCCAATACGCTCGCGGGCTTTCTGGATGGAATCAACCAGGTAACCGTGCACTCGATTCATCATCATTTCATCGAGGCACGATTGCGGTTGCATCGGATGTCCAACGATTTTTCGCAATGGCTGGAGGAAGAGGTCGGCTTGAACGACACTGCGGACGCGATTGAGCGCATCGATATCTATACCAACACGATGGAGGGAGTGCGGCGTCAGATAGCGCGCCTCGTCTCTCAGGCGATGAACTAGAACGGAGAAAATGAGCTCCGACGATCGACACACCCTGAATGCTAGTACCGCGGCCACGGACCAGCATCCTCCCGCAAAGACTGTGGTGCGTGAACGATCTTCTCCTGCGAGTCATCCGCAACGAAGGGCGACCGATTCAAGGAACAACCGTGGGTTGCCGCCGAGTGTCCTCACTCCGCCGGTGCCGCCTCCACCACCGCACTTGGATGACTACGGCGCGATCGTTGGTCAAGGACAACTGGAGACACTGCGATTCCTGGCCAAAGACTTAAAGGGGAAGACCATCAAGATGGTGAATTCCACCGCGATGGGCGGTGGAGTGGCGGAGATGCTGAATCGGCTGGTCCCGCTGCTCACGGAACTCGAGGTCGCGACGCATTGGGATGTCATCACGGGCGGGAACGACTTCTTTGAAATCACGAAGGCATTTCATAACGCGCTGCACGGGAGTTCTTACGAACTGACCCAATCCGCCAAAGACATCTTCCTGACGTACAACGAGCAGAACCGGGAGCGCATGCGGTTCGAAGAGGGGATGGTGGTGATCCACGATCCTCAGCCGGCGGCGCTAATCCGTTCGTGCGACAAGTCGAAAGCGCACTGGGTGTGGCGTTGCCACATCGATTTGTCAAACCCGGATGCGAAGGTGTGGGAATTTCTCCGGCCATTTGTGGAGCAGTACGACGCGGCAATTTTTTCCTCGCAGTCGTTCGCCCGCCAGTTGCCGATTCCGCAGTATCTGTTTTATCCGTGTATTGATCCGCTTTCGGAGAAGAACAAGGAGTTGCCGGACTCGCGAGTCCAGCAGATCTGCGATGAGTTCGGGATTGACCGCTCGCGACCGATCGTCACACAGGTTTCGCGCTTCGACCGGTTAAAGGATCCGGTGGGCGTGGTCCAAGCATACAAGCTGGCCAAGAAGTATGTGGATTGCCAACTGGTCCTTGCTGGGGGTGGGGCTACGGATGATCCCGAAGGAGCGGCAGTATTGCAAGAAGTGAAGCAGGTGGCTGCTGATGATCCCGACATCATCATTCTCGATTTGCCGCCCTGGTGTGCGCTGGAGATCAATGCGATTCAGCGAGCCTCGACGATCATCATTCAAAAGTCGCTGAAAGAGGGATTTGGCCTTACGGTGACCGAGGCTCTGTGGAAAGGCAAGCCAACAATCGCGAGTGCGGTCGGAGGCATTCCGAACCAGATCGTTCACAAGCTCACGGGAGTTCTTGTGCACTCGGTCGAGGGGTGTGCGTTTCAAATTCGTTATTTGCTGACGCACCCCGAGTTCGCGCGCAGTATCGGCGTGAACGGACGAGAGCACGTAAAAGAAAACTTCCTCATGACAACGAACGTCAAGCGCTGGTTACTGTTGTTCCGAACCTTGGAGCAGGCGAAAAGCCGGCACGGCAAATCTTCCTGATCTCATGCGCTTTCGGCGGTTGCGAATTCAATATTCGTGGCCGGCGTCTCGAAAAAGGGCGGCGGTATCGTTGCTTCAATTTTCGTCCTGCGAGCCAAGCTGGGATTTTCAATTTGGCGTATGACAGTAGACGCTGCTGTCTCTCCCAGTTCCAGAAGCCGGTCGCGCATCGAGTGTGCAGAAGAATCTCCAGCGGACGAGCAATCGATAGCAACCGAAACCACAGGTAGGGCCAACAGCCCAGGCGCGTTGACATCCACTGAGATCAGCCCCTCGATTCCCCTTTGCTGGAGATAGGCACAGAAACGGCTTGCATCCTCGTCATCGGAGGTGATCAAGACCAGCAGGTATCCCTCACGATGCAGGCGCTGCTGTGCGGCGGCGACCACGTGTGCAACGTTTGACCGACCAAAGTCGGGAACAAGAGCAGCTACCATTCGTGTTTGCCGGGTCCGCAGGGATCGTGCCCAATGATTGGGACGATAATTCAGTTCGGACGCTGCGCGATAGACGCGGTCCTTTGTGTGCTGCGGGATGGCCCGCGCGGCTTCGGTGTGGTTCAGGATGGCGGAAACCGAGCATGGCGCGAGTCCGACTAGTTCGGCGACAGTCTTCAACGTTACAACTTTCGGTTCCGGAAACATGTCTCCCCCCAAAAATGAAGTCTGCATCCCGCCGGCGGGCGACGAGTGCAGTGATGGCCTAAGAAACAGGCAAGTGCGATGAGCACCGGCCCCCATCACGGGGAAGACCAACAGGGAGACTCACGCCTGCCTGCGACGTCGGAGGACAGGCAGCATCAATTTGAAACACGAGCGAGGGAAAGTCCAACTCAAAAATTCCATGACGCAGATTGGTGCCGTTGTTGTCGAGGGGCTTGGGTTATGCTCACTATGTGGCGTTCCGTTATCCATCGACGGGCGATCAGAAGCTGATTCAGATTGTAGATTCTGCATTCGCGGATGCGGCTCGCCGGAGCGGCGATCTGCTCGTCTGCAAGAAGGGATGCACGCAATGCTGCATCGGAGTCTTTGCCATCAATCAACTCGATGCAGAGAGATTAAGGCGCGGCCTTGCTACTCTCGAAGGGCGAGATGCGACCAAAGCGGCCGCTGTGCGCAGCCGAGCCATGGAGGCGTGGAGGAAGCTCACCCTCGATTTTCCCGGTGACCCGGCAACCGGGATTCTGGACGAATCGGAACAAGGCCAGCAATGTTTCGATACATTTGCCGATGAGGAGCCTTGCCCCGCACTCAATCCGGATGATGGAACGTGCGATCTGTACGAGGCGCGTCCGATGACCTGTCGGGTATTTGGCCCGCCGATTCGTTCGGAGGATGGCCTGGGGGCCTGCGAGCTCTGCTATCAAGGTGTTCCGGATAACGAGATTGGGCGCTACGAGATGACCCCCGATCCGGACGATCTGGAATCGGGTCTGGTTAGGCAAGTGGAGAGAGCCAAGGGTGCGCGCGGGAATACGGTGGTGGCATTCTGTTTGGTGTCAACTTCCAAAGCCTGACGACACAGACTGTTCAAGACTGGCTCCAACCAGCTGTTTCCCCGCTTTCCGCTAACGATGGCGTCAAGCTTGCGTCAAACAGCATCAGGCACGTGAGTCAATAATTCGAGAAAGCACTAAACATTGGTCTCTGTGAGAATCGCCGCCTGCTGTACAGCAAACTACTCCACTTCGAAAAATATCGGCAAACGTGAATGGAATCTATGCGCACTCTCTCTCACTGCTTCTGTCTTCTCGCTGCCGCCGCCGCATCCCTGTTGCGACCGTCTGTCGCTTCCGC
>AP72_2010_repI_A100DRAFT_1000078_pt1 | contig 16857 bp, 14 predicted proteins | sample AmaPasrepliIA100_FD_9193 | JGI IMG/M metagenome (IMG submission 9193)
CACGAGGGCTGAAAGCCCTGAGTACTTCGCTTGACTCGCGGCCCTAAAGGGCCGCCCTTCTACGGCGGACATCGGCGTATTGGTGGACATCGAGATAGTTTGACTGTGAGAGCTGGGTTTTTCGATTGTCGGATTGGTCAGCCACAAAAAATCAAAAGCTTTCACCACAGAGGACACAGAGGATCACAGGGGAAGTCAAAATCCCCACCCTGTCTTCGCAAACACCGCGAAGACAAGGGTGGGGCAACCTTTTGCGTTGTCTACTTTGTCAGATGGAATTCTGAGTGGAGTTTCGCTTGGGAGTTGTCGCCAGCCCAGACATCGAAGGCTTCAGGCTCGACTATCCACTTCTTCAATGCCGGGCTCCAGAATTGAAGTTCGTCTGGACCTAGCTTGAAATGGACAGTTTGCTTGGCTCCTGGCTGCAAGGCGATGCGCTGGAATCCCTTCAGTTGTCTTACCGGACGAGAAGCGCTGCCGGCACGCTGGTGAATGTAGAGTTGCACCACTGTGTCTCCCGCACGGTTGCCGGAGTTCGCGACGTCCACCGCTACGTCGAGTGTGGCGCCCATTTTTGCCTCGGATTGGCTGAGCTTCAGGTTGTCGAAGAAGAACGTGGTGTAGCTCAGGCCAAAACCGAATGGATAAAGCGGCGTGCTCTTGACGTCCCAATAGCGCGAGGTGAAGTTGGGAGCATCTTCGGGAGCTTGCGTCAAAGTGTGGTTGTAATAGAGCGGAAGTCCAGCGGAGGTGCCGGGCCAACTGACCGGCAAATGTCCAGCAGGGTTCGCGTCGCCGAAAAGGATGTCCGCTATGCCGTTGCCGGCCTGACTTCCGGAGTACCAGGTTTCGAGGATCGCAGGGACGTGTTCGGAGGCCCAGGTGATGTCAAGGGGGCGTCCGTTGACTAACACGAGGACGACAGGCTTGCCGATGGCGGCGACGGCTTCAAGCAATTCTTCCTGTCCGCCGGAGAGTTTCAAGGACGCTCGCGATGCGGCTTCGCCACTCATCAGGGCGATCTCGCCGAGCACGACGACAGCAACATCACTACGCTTGGCAAGATCGACGGCATCGTCAAAGGCTTTCTTGGCATCTTCGGGACTTTGTTTGGGTTGCTCTTTGACCGGGACGAACGGAATATTTTCGAAAAAGGATGGGATGTCTCGGCGGATGTTGGGGCCGTGGGCGAATTCAACGTGGACCGAATCGCCGACTTTGTTCTTGATTCCTTGCACGATGTTAACGGTCGGGCCCGGCTTGGTCATAGCGCCCCACATGTCGAGCAGGTCGGTTTCGGCGTCGGCGAGTGGGCCGATTACTGCGATCGATTTGATCTGGGATTTATCGAGAGGCAGAGTGTTTTGTTCGTTGCGCAGCAAGACGACGGACCGCTGAGCGGCAGTGCGGGCTAGTTCCTGGCTGGCGGGGTTGTTCAGTACTTCAGGGATCTTCGCTTCGTCGATGTAGGGGTGCTCGAAGAGGCCGAGCTTGATTTTGGTCTCGAGGATCGGAAGGACCATCTCGTCGATCTGCTGGACTGGGATGTGACCTGCTTTGGCTTCGGCTAGCAGATGCTTGAGGTATGTGCCGCTGGCCATGTCCATATTGAGGCCCGCGGAGAAAGCTTTCATGGCGGCATCCTGGCCATCACGGGCGTAGCCGTGCGTGATCAGGCTATGGACGGCGTTGGCGTCGCTGACAACGAATCCGTTGTACTTCCACGCGTCACGGAGAACATCATGCAGGAGCCAACGGTTGCCACTGGCAGGCACGTCATTCAGGTCCATGTAGGCGCTCATGAAGCTACCGACCCCGGCATCCGCGGCTGCTTTGAAGGGGACCAGGTAGGTGTTCCACATCTGCTCTTCGGGGATGTAGGAGGAGTCGTAGTCGCGTCCGCCGTCGGCGGCGCCGTATCCGGCGAAGTGCTTGGCGCACGCCAAGACTTTGTCTGGGGCTCCTAGCTGGGCACCCTGAAAGCCGAGGACTTGTGCACGGGCAATGGCGGCTCCGAGGTAGGGATCTTCTCCGGCGCCTTCGACCATGCGTCCCCAACGGGCGTCGCGGGCGATATCAAGCATGGGGGCAAAGGTCCAGGTGATGCCTCCGGCGCGTGCTTCACGGGCGGCCACAGCTTGTGCCGATTCAACGAGCTTGGGGTCCCACGAAGAGGCCATGGCGATCGGAGCCGGAAAAATCGTATGGTAGCCATGGATCACATCGAGTCCGAAGATGATCGGGATGTGGAGGCGGGACTCGTCAACGGCAATGTGCTGCAGGCGGTTGATCTGCTTCGGATCGGGCACCCATAGAACTGAGCCAGCGCCATAGTTCTTAATGACATCTTCCGGATTGCCGGCGTGTTGTGCGAACTCGGGAATCGGAAAACCGGGGAGCTGCGAAAGCTGGGCGATTTTCTCTTCGATGGTCATCTGCTTCAGGAGGTCCTTTGCATTCGGGCGGGCCTGAGCAGATAACGTGGATGTACAGAGTGAGAAGACGGCGAATAAGACGATCAGGAATGAAAACAGCAGGGAACGACGCGGCGATGATGAATCAGACATGGATTCGTTTCTCCTCCGGGAGCGAGTGACGCCTTGGAAACATGTTCGTACCTGATGATTGAGGCGAAAAGAGTGTAAACCTTTGAAGGAAAAAGGTCAGTGCGTTCAGCGGGTCCTTTGACTGTTGATCAGAAGGGGTGGAGGCGGTAAAGTCTAAGAAGATCTAGTTTGGGGCATCCTATGTCAAGTCAACTGAAAACCTACTTGAAGTTTGGCGGAGCGACAGTTTTCATCCTGTTGCTGCTGGCCTACCTGGCGTACACCGGCGTGCAGGACAGCAAGAGCTATTACGTGACCATCAAGGAACTGCATAAGATGGGCGACGGTGTATATACGAAGCGGTTGCGGGTCGCGGGAAATGTGCAGCCGGGATCCATCAAGCGGACGGGAACCCACGTGCAATTTGTGCTGGTGGAGGAAGATCAGAATCTGTCGGTCGATTACACCGGGGCCGAGGCTCCTCCCGATACATTCAAGGACGATTCCCAAGCGTTGGCCGATGGCAGCTTCGGGCACGACGGTGTGTTTCATGCGAAGCAACTGCAGGCAAAATGCGCGTCGAAGTATGCTCCGAAGCAGCCCGGGGCGGCTCCGGCAGCTACGCCAGCCAAGAGCATGACGCAGTTGCAGACGAGTTCTCCGGAGCGGGCGAATTAGTACTTCAGTGGGTTTAGAACTGATAAGTGGGAGATCCTTCGCTCCGCCTAAAAAACGGCTCTGCTCAGGATGACACCGTGATTGTTATTGCCCGACTGCACGCGATATCGGCGTGTTATCTCCGGCGATTCTCTCCTTTGCAAAACTAGTCTGAAATCCATAGATTTCTTTCTGTGAACGTCGCCACCAGTGTGCCCGCACTCGCATCGATGATTACTGTCAAGAACGTGATCAAACAATTCGGGCGATTCGCAGCGTTGCGCGGCGTCTCAGCTGAATTCGACCAGGGGCGGTTTCACGCGATTCTGGGCGATAACGGGGCGGGGAAGACTACGCTCCTTCGTGCACTGGCCGGCTTGGCGCAGCCGACGCAGGGAACGATCTCGATCTTCGGGAAGAATCCGCGGCAGGCCTGCCGTGATCTCGGGTACATGGCACATCCATCGCTGCTGTACGACGACATGAGCGGGATGGAGAATCTGCGGTACTTCGCCGGGTTGTATGGTCTCACAGGCGACACTCGGTGCACGGAAGCGATTCGGGCGGTCGGGCTTGATCCGGAACTTGCGCGCGGGGTCGGCCAGTATTCGCAGGGGATGCGGCAGAGGATGTCGCTGGCGCGAGCCATCTTGCATGATCCGAAATTGCTGTTGCTCGACGAACCTTTTTCCAATGTAGACGTGCACTCAGCGCGCGAGATGGTTGGCTTACTCAAAAGCATGCGCGACGCGGGAAAGACGATTTTTGTGGTGACGCACCAGGCGCTGTTGCTGGAGAGAGTTGCTGACGAATTCGTGTGGATGGAGGCGGGGCAGATTGTGGACAGGACAGCCAGCGCCAACACTCGTCGTGAGAGCGTGCAATGAGCTCGTTCTGGGAAGTCCTTTCGGCAACGCTGGTGAAAGACATCCGCCTCGAATGGCGTTCGAAGGATGCCCTGAATGCAATGCTGTTCTTCTCGTTGCTGGTCGTGGTCATCTTTGTGTTTTCATTTGATCCGTTGGCAGAGGAATCCCGACATATTGTGGGAGGGCTGGTGTGGGTGGCGTTTCTTTTCGCCGCGGTCGTGGCTTTAAACCAGACCTGGGCCCGGGAGCTGCGAAACCAGGTTCTGGATGCATACCGGGTTTCACCAGCCCCGGCAAATGCGTTGTTCATGGCCAAATCGGTCGGAAATTTTCTGTTCGTAAGCGTGCTTGAGGCGCTGATGACGCCTCTGTTCATTGTGTTCTACAACCTTCATGTGCTGGGGCCGGCCTGGCAACTCGTTCCTCTTGCGCTTCTTGGGACCTGGGCATTAGTGGTGAATGGAACTTTCTTTGCGGCGATGTCAGTGCGAACCCGCAGCAGAGAGATCATGCTGCCATTGTTGCTCTTTCCAATCTCGATTCCCGCAGTGCTCGGGATGGTGGCAGGAACCACGGCGGTACTTACCGGGGAGAATTCCGCGCACTTCTATATCGTGTTGCTTCTGACCTACGATGTAGTGTTTACTACGGCTAGTCTGGCCTTGTTTGGGACGATCTTGCACGCAGAATGAAACGCCTTTACCCTATCCTGTCGATCGTGACGGTGGCGCTGTTGGGCTATGCACTGTATCAGGCCCTGGTGATTGCGCCCACGGACGCGTTGCAAGGTGACGTTTATCGCATCATTTACTATCACGTTCCTTCCGCGTGGACAGCCTTTCTGCTCTTCTTCATCAACTTTGTGGCGTCGGTGCGATATCTTGCGGGTTCCAAGGCGTCCACAGAAATGGCTGTGAAGTGGATCGCGATTTTCATTGGCGTGGTTGGATTCATCGCACCATTTCTTCCGCCGGTTCGCGCAAAAATCCCGGCCGGCATGGAGCCCAGCGCGGTGGCGACCACGATCGTGCTGATTCCGGTGTTCTATTTCCTCGTCGGGAAATGGTTCCCTGGCGACAAGTTGGATGTGCTGGCACTGACCAGTGCCGAAGTGGGCGTCGTCTTCTGCACCATCGTACTGGTGACGGGGCCATTATGGGCACGGCCGGTTTGGGGAATCTGGTGGGCGCCTGGTGATATTCGACTCACTTCGACCCTGGTGATGTGGCTGATTTATGTCAGCTACCTAGTGCTGAGACGTTTCTCAAATAGCGCTCAGACCCAAATGCTGGCGGCGGCGCTGGCTGTGTTTGGCGCGCTCGACGTTCCACTGGTGTATCTATCGATCTGGTTCTTCCGGACGCAGCATCCGCAGCCGGTAATCGGTGGTGGCGGGCAGATGGATCCCAGGATGCTTCACGTGCTGCTGTTCAGCTGGATGGCGTTTCTGCTTTTCGGATTTCTCGTGTGTTGGTCACGATTTCGATTGGAATTACTGAAGCGAGAGGTTGAACAAGCGCATGCGATGGAGTCCCTCGTCGGGGCTGAAGCTTCGTCGAACACCAGTCTTCCGTTGAGCAGGAGTGCACGATGAACGCAGTTCGCTTCCTATTTACAGCATACGTTGCGACGTGGGTCATTCATTTGTTCTATATCGGAACACTTGTGAGGAGATTCAGCAAGCTGCGCCAGCAGTTGCGGGAGTTGGGCAAAGGCAAGTAGTCGTGTTCTGAGTGATTCGTTTCTTTCGCTCCTACGGAGCTTTCTCTCATTCCCCGCTTTGACCCACGGCTCGCGCCGTGGGCTGCATTCTTTCGCCGCTCCGCGGCTGTCTCCAGAATGTTTCCAGAAAGCGCGGGCAATAACTGTTTGGGACAGACTTGTAGCGCAACTATAGCGACTGCTTATGTACTGACACGCTGCTCTCGGCGACTCTAGGTTCCTTCACCGCGTATTTCAGAAGGCACCACAAGGCGCGGACTCCGTCTCTCCAGCCGATTTTCTTTCCTTCCGCGTACGTGCGGCCCCAGTAGCTGATGCCAACCTCATAGACTCGCAGGTTCCGTTTTGCGATTTTCACGGTGACTTCCGGTTCGAAGCCGAAGCGATTTTCTTCGAGCGGAATCGACTGGATGACCTCACGACGGAAGACTTTGTAGCAGGTTTCCATGTCGGTCATGTTGAGATTGGTGATCATGTTCGACAGAAGGGTGAGGAACCAGTTGCCGACGGAGTGCCAGAAGTAAAGAACACGGTGAGGGCCTGCGCCCAGAAAGCGTGACCCGTACACGACGTCGGCCTGTCCGCTTTCGAGAGGTTCGAGCAGGCGGCGGTAATCCGCAGGGTCGTATTCAAGGTCGGCATCTTGAATGATCACGTAGTCGCCCGTTGCTTCCCGAATGCCGCGGCGGAGAGCCGCGCCCTTACCCATATTTTGCGGTTGCAGTACAACGTGCATTTGGGGGAACTGTGCCTGAAGTTCAGCGAGTATTTCGCGGGAGCCATCGCTCGACCCGTCATCCACGCAGAGTAGTTCGAGTTCGAGTCCGACCGAGACAACACGTTCGACTACGCGACGCAGCGTCGCCTGTTCGTTGTAAACGGGCATTACGACTGAGAGTTTCATCGAAAATCTAAAGGCATGAACCGCTAAGGACACGAAGGAGCACGAAGGATTAGGATCGCGCTTTTCGCGTGCTTGGCGGCTAGCGATTCTAACAGAGGGCATCGAGGCCATCGAAGTGCGGCATCGAGTGGGTCGGGATCAAGTGCCAGCCGAAGGTCGCGAATACTACGGATAGCGGCACATGTAACGAAACCGTGGCGCCCTCTAATTGGTGGTATTGCTTTTCAGCTCATTTTGCAGGGCTGAGAGGAAATCGGGAGTGTTGCTGGAGCGGAGGAATTCATAACCTTCGATCATGGCTGCCACACCAATTCGGGCGGAGGGTAACGGGTGCTCTACGCGAATGACACGAGCACCAAAGCGCACGCGAACAGCATCGGTTAGAGTCACGTGAGGGGGGAACGTCAGTGTCACCTCAAGTTTGGTTCCGGCCGAAACGGGCCGGTCCAGGTAAAAAAATACTCCGCGGGCACTGACGTTCTGGGTTTCGGTGTGATATTCCGAGCGGCCTTCCAGTCGAACGATTGCTGGCAGACGCATATCAAAGCGCCGCATCGCCCGACGTTCCTGTGCGTTTGGCTGCATCGAATCCCGACTGCCGGTCGCCTCTGTTCCAGTAAATCGCAAACCGCAACATCCCCAGATTGAAACTCTGCAGCCCTCAATTTATAGAATCGCCAGCAGTTTGCAACAGCAAAATTCCATTCGAGTCGAGTCGGTAAATCCGCAAGGTGTAGCAGAAGCCTGTGTCGAGCGAAGGCTGATCCTTCCTGTCGATCCCCGACCTTCCAGACACCTCGATTTTCCGTTACGCAACTTTGGCGCGGTCACCGGGTTGATTCCGACAACTTGAATTTTGTACCATCCGGTCCCAACCCGGGTGCCGAATGACATTCGTTGCAGGGTTTCGATGAAAGCGAATAACACACTTCCGGCAAACGCCATGGTTCTAGCTCTACTGGGAATTCTCGCGGGAGCCGTAGCCGGCATTGGTGTGGGCTTATTGACGGGTCGGGCTCCGGCGCCGTCAAGCACTGGCAGTCAGTAAGCGCCCCTAAGAATTTTGCCGGCCGACACGCATCTTACGAGACTGTGCGACGCATCTGACCACTCTTAGGAGCGGAGAGGCTTGCGTTTTCGCGTTCCCGGATAGGCGTACTCGGTGGGCTCGGCTTGACTTGCCTATCCTTCAGATGTTTAAGTAGTTACTTAATTTTTTCCGCCAGTTCCAGTGACCAGCAAGCTGCGGGCGACTCTCGCCCGGGACACACCGGCGCGAAGATTCTGCATACGAGTGCAACCGTCAACTCATCAGTGGTCTCGTCAAAACGATCTGGGCGGTGGCACTAGCACCAGAGCGGACCTGAATACATCGGAGGAAGCGTGAACGTAGATCGCCGCAGGTGGGGCACATCCGTGCCCGGAGTTCGGATTATGGCCGCCGCCTTGATATTGCTCGGGGCCGGGTGTGCTTTTCTCGGCTGGGGATTCCGGCGAGCAACTCCGTTGACCGATGGCGCGAATGTGAAGGTGCCTAGCAATGTGCTTTTGGGGCCGGGGTTGAATTCCGGCGGCGCCGAGTCCAAGGCGGACATTCAAGGACAGGCGCATTCGATTCTTGCAGGACTACCTCTTATTTTCGAGCCGAACCAGGGACAGGGAACGTTGGACGTAACCGACAGCCATGCGAGGTTTGTGGCGCATGGTTCCGGATACAGCATGGTTCTCGGTGACGATGGAGCGATTCTGAGCCTGGCCTCACAGGATAAAGCTGGCAATCATATTTCTCGCCCTTCTAATCGCTTTGAGACGTTTCAGATGAAACTTGTGGGCGCCAATCCCAAGGTTGTGCCCGCCGCTGCCGAGCAACTCCCTGGCAAGAGCAACTATTTCATCGGAAGTGACCCGACAAAATGGCGCAGCGGAATTCCCCAGTTTGCGCGCGTGCGGTACGAGAGCGTCTATCCGGGCATCAATCTCGTTTTTTATGGAAATCAGGGGCATCTGGAGTATGACTTCCAGGTGGCGGCAGGGTCAGATCCTTCTCGCGCAGAACTGGAATTTGATGGCGCGAAACATCTGGCCGTGGAAGGTGGAGCTCTGGTGGTTCAAGGGGATAGTGGAAGTGTCCGGCTAGACGCGCCGACCGTTTACCAGAATATCGACGGACGGAAACAGCCGGTGGAAGGCGCTTTCGTGCTGCGGGGTCGGAATCGGGCTGGGTTTGCGGTCGGTACCTACGACCGTTCACGGGAATTGATCATTGATCCGATCCTGAATTTTTCAACGTACTTTGGCGGTAACGGCAACGAGCACTTTACCTCCGTCGCTGTGGACGCCGCCTTCAACATCTATCTTGCAGGCTCCACAACGTCAACCAATCTGCCAACGACCACAGGCGTCGTTCAGACCACTCTTGCTGGCGCGCAGAACGTTTATATCGCGAAGATTCAGCCTCCTTTGGGTTCGGTAGCGGCTCAGTTGCTGAATTTAACCTATCTTGGCGGAAGTGGGACGGACTATCCGGTGGGAATTGAGGTCGATGGGGCGGGGAATTCGTTTGTTGCGGGCACAACGACTTCCGGGGATTTTCCGACGACGATCACGAATGCATACCAGTCTGTTCCGGCGAGCGCGGGCACGCACGCGTTTGTGACCGAGCTGCGCAACGACTTTGCACAATTGGACTATTCGACGTATCTCTCGGGAAACGGCACGGACATCGCCAGCGGCATGACGATTGATTCGGAGGATCAGGTATACGTAACCGGTACGACCACGTCCATCGAGACGCAAACGACTGACCAGTTTCCGGCCAGCAATCTGCCTATAGCTCTGCCCTTCCAGAACACGTCAAGGGCGCCGGGACTGCCCCAGTTCTTTGTGACCAAGGTCAAAACGACCGCGCCGAAGAATGCCAGCATCCGGTACTCGACCTATTTCGGTGGAGGCACTTTCAACACCGCCACTCCGATCGCAGTGGGTGGAGGCATTGCTGTGGACACGAATCAAAATGTCTACTTCTCAGGAACGACGAACTTCACTTTCTCCGGGTGCGATGGTTGCAGCACTACCGATTTTCCGATCCTGAACGCCTATCAGCCCTGTCTCGACACGCCCACCAGCACGACGATCTTGAATCCTCAGTCGTGTGCGAATAGTACAAACCCAATTGCGACGGATGCATTCGTGGCGAAGTTAAATCCCAATGCNGTGCAGGGACAACAGTTATTGTGGTCCACTTACATCGGTGGCACCGATGACGATTCGTCGGTAGCGATAGCACTCGACTCGGGAGCGACGAATGTATACGCAGTTGGCGCGACGAACTCGCCCGACTTCGTGAATACAGGGGTCGTAAAGTCGTACGCTTCGTACCAGGCGTGTCTGAACAATAATCCACTTACTCCGGCGAGTGGATCCGTTACGTGCAACGCAACGGCGACTTCGAACACGGATGCATTTGTGGCACGTCTGTCGAATCCAGCGAACACCTCCGGCACACCGACGCTTGTTGCCCTCAACTATTTCTCGTATCTGGGAGGGGCTAACGACGAGCAAGGCCTTGCCATCACGGTGGATTCGAATCGTGGAGCCATGATCACAGGCTCGACAACATCGTCGGCCTCATTCACCGGCACGACTCCGAATCCGGGAACGTTCCCGGTGAGTCCTTTCCCTAGCTCAATTCAGAGCAATCTGAACGGGACCCAGGATGCGTTTATCGCACGCCTGAATACTGGTGCCGTGATTGGGCAGACTACGAGCGCATCTTGGGCGAGTTACTTTGGTGGAGGCGGAGTGGATTCGGGAACTGGTATCGCTCTGGATGTGAATCAGGATTCGTATCTTGCCGGCGAGACCAACTCGACGGATCTGCAGGTTGCGAAAGCGGAGCAGGCAAACAACGGAGGCGGTTTCGATTCGTTCGTAACGCAGTTCGGAACCGCGCTGAGCCTGTCCATCCAAGGTGTCCTAACCCTGGGAACGAACCAGCAATACATTAGCGCAGGCAACCCTGCGACATTTACCTACACGGTGACGAACAATGGCCCGGACACGGCTACCGGAATTGTGGTAACGGCCAATATGAGCTTGTCGGTAACCCATGTTCAGTTTTCGAACGTGAGCGCGACGATCAGTTCTGGAACATGCGGAGCCGGAAACTCCTCGAGTGCAGGCATCAGTTGCGGTCCGATTTCGCTGCAATCGGGATCAACGGCAACAGTGACCATTACAGCGACGCCGAACGCGAGCAGCAATGGGGGGCAGCTGGGTTTCAATGGCGGAACAGTGCAGGCAATTGCGCCGGGAAATATAGTGCTGGCGCAGACATCGGTGTCGGCTCAGATGTCGGATTTCGGCATGGGCGTCACTCCGAGTAACCAAGCGGTCACGGTGGCTGGAGGAACGGCCACATACACGGTCACGCTAACGCCGAATCCGGTTTACACGTCCAGCATCAGTCTTTCGTGTTCTGGCCTGCCCGCCGCTTCCACGTGCAATTTCACTAGCCCATCCGTCACGCTGACCGGCCCCAGCCCGGCCACGTCGACGCTGAATATCGTTACTACGGCACGTCCCGTAACAACGCCCGCAGCGAGTATGTGGGTCCGTCAGTTCTATGCTCTCTGGTTAGCGTTCCCCGCTCTAGCGTTCGTAACGTTCGGACGAGATCGCCGGCGCAGGCGGATTCTCGGAATTACCTTTTTGTGTCTGATGTTCGCGATGCTTCTGTTGCTGCCTGCATGTAGTCACAGTTCTACGCAAAATCCGGTCTCCGGTACTCCGGCGGGAAACTACACGATTACCGTTACCGGTGCATCCGGCGGTGACTCGAAGACGCAGACCATCGGACTGAGTGTTCCGTAGAGAGTTCGCGGAAAAGAAGAAAGCCCGCAGCGAGTGCTGCGGGCTTTGATTTTGGATCGAGGATCAGGCGCCGGCGGAAAGTTTATGGTGTCCGCGCGCTTCGGCGATTCCGTACTGGCGAATCTTGTAGAGGAGAGCCTTGTAGCTGATCTGCAGGATCGCCGCTGACTGCTTGCGATTCCAGTTGGTCTGCTCCAGAGCGCGGGTGATTGCGAGCGCTTCGGCTTCGTCCTTGGCTGAGCGGGCCAGAGATTTCAAACCTCCCGGGTCTCCGCTTCTGGAAGAGTCACCCGGTATGCCCCCGGTGCCATCGTTGCGCGGCAGTAGTTCCGAGACCGCAAGATTTTCATCTCCCAAAATCAGGTAGCGCTTCAGGAAGTTATTCAACTCCCGCAGGTTGCCGGGCCACGAATGATTGTGGCAAGCCTCGAGCAGCGCTGGTGAAAGCGGCAACGGCGGACGCGCATAACGCTCGGCCATGCGGGTCATCGAATGTTTGAGCAAGATCGGAATTTCTTCACGCCGATCACGCAGAGGCGGCAGGCTCAACGTAAATGCATTAAGACGATAGTAGAGATCTTCTCGCAGCCGTTTTGTGGCGAGTGCTTCAGGAATATTGATGTTGGTCGCGGCAAGAATGCGCACGTCAACTTTGATAACGGAGCGGCTACCAAGTCGTGAGAACTGTTGATCCTGTAAGACATGCAGCAACTTTGCCTGCAGAAGCGGCGGCATTTCCCCGATTTCGTCGAGCAGAATCGTTCCCTTATTGCAAAGTTCGAACTTGCCTGGCTTGGCGTGAGTGGCACCTGTGAATGCACCCGGCTCGTATCCGAAGAGTTCGCTCTCCAGCAGGTCGGCTGGAACGGCCGCACAGTTCACTTTCAAGAACGTGCGATGCGCGCGCGGGGAAAGCTTGTGAATCAGACGCGCGAGGACTTCTTTTCCCGTACCGCTTTCGCCGAGGAGAAGGACGGGAATGTCGACATTGGCGACCAGGGCGGCCTGCGAACGGATTTTCCGCATGGCTGGGCTGGCGGCGATGAAGAAGACGTCATCCGCAAGTTCTTCAACTTCACCACTGAAGCTCTGCTTGCCTCGTCCGAGACTTAGATCGATGACAGCATCAAGTTCAGCCTTCTGGAATGGTTTGGTGAGATAGTCCTGTGCGCCCAGCTTCATCGCCTGCACAACCTTGCGTGTGTCGTTCACGCAAGACAGCATGACGACCTTGATCGCAGGTTGCTTTTGGCGCAATTGCTCGAGCGTTTGCAGACCATCAATGCCCGGCATTAGCACATCCAGCAGAACGAGATCGGGCTCGAGACCCTTTTCAATTCTCTGAAGGGCCTCTTCGCCAGTCGTCGCGGTTTCGACTTTGTAGTCGTCCACTTCGAGCAGGGTCTTGATGTAGCGCAGCATCCCGGGTTCGTCGTCCACCAGGAGGATCTTCGCGGTCTGCTTCATCGATGTTTTCCTTTGGGGGCGACAGCAACAGCGGGTTTGTAAGGAATCAAAAACGAGAACTTACAGCCGGCACCGGGATCGCTCTCAACCCATATTTTACCGCCCATAGCTTGCACGAGGCGCCGCGCAATTGCGAGACCCAATCCCATACCGTCCTGCTTCTCGTTTCCAGGTAAGCGGAAGAAGTCATCAAAAACTTCCAAATGAAATTCCGCCGGAATACCAGGGCCCGTATCGGAAACGCTCACCTTCACCGAGTTCGGGTGCGGAATGTTCTGCCGGCGACGCTCAGAGGCCGAGGGTAGTGAGGCGGATCGGCGCTCCCACATGTACGGCTCAGCGTGCAGCCATACCGTTCCAGCTTGCGGCGTGAATTTGAAAGAATTCTCCAAGAGGTTGGATATGATGCGTTCCAGCTTCGGAGAGTCGAATGGAAAAACGGGCAATTTATCGTTCGCGAGGAAATAGAGCGCGATACCCTTTTGCTGGAAGCGGTTCGACCATAGCCGACAAACACCGGAGAGGCAATCGTTGATATTGCCGGCCTCAAAGTGCATGCGCAGACCGCCGGTCTCGATCGCGCTATATGTCAGGAAATCCTGAATAAACTGCTGCAAGCGTTTGCCACTGTCGCGCATGTCCTGTAGGACTTCGCGCTGCCGGTCGCTGAGGGGACCCAGTTTTTCGCTGTGTAGAAGCTCAACATATCCGTTCAAGATCGAGAGCGGAGTCTTGAGATCATGAGCGGCGGAGGCCAAGGCGTTGGTTGTGCGCTGGTGACGTTCTCGCAACTCCTTGTATTCCTCGAGGAGATTCTCAGGACTGGGTACGTCACCGTCGGAGCGAACGTCCGGCGCAGCGGGTTCGGAGGTCGTCACTGCGTCCGAAACACACGTGTTCTTATGAGCAGAGGCCATTGAAGAAGAACCACAGGTTGACACGGGGAGAGGAAACCGCACTCGGCTTGTCAACTTTGAGCGTCGGTAAGGGAAGCGTAAGACAAGGGCATTCCATTGTCAACGAAAAATGCACTGGAATTACCCAAGTGTAGCAAAAGCTTGCACTTCGGGGCGATCTCACGAGATTATTCGTCGCTCACAGAAAGCGAATAGAAAGCGCAAATAAGTGCTGAAAACAACAGTCGCTTTACGGATTTGACGGGAGTTGACCCAATCTCTCCGGAATTTGGTATTGTTTTACGCCGTTAGTTGTAGTCCAATTTGGCCCCTGAGGTGCAGTTTGAGGTGGTGAGGGCGCGATGGAGAGGTCTGCCATGAACGGGGGAAGGTCCGCGAGCGAGCGCCGAAGGTGGGCTCGACTGCCGCTGGCTATCCCTGTCTTCGTCCGCAGCAAGGATGACAAGGGCAAGGAATTTCTGGAGTTCGCCACTTCGCTGAACGTAAGCGCCGGCGGAATGCTGGTCGCGATTCGTCGTGTTTTGCCAGCAGTTGCGCAGATCCGGCTCGAGATCCCCAGCGCTCCGGTAGCCGCTATGGCTCTCCTGCCGCGAGCGGCCCGAACCCTAAACGCACGGACGCTGCGTACCACTCCTGCAGAAGGCTATTATCTCCTTGGGCTGAAATTCTCTCGACCCCTGCCGCTGTCCGACAAGCCCCGATCCCGCCGTAGGAAATTAGTTTCAAACTTGTGAAAAACTTTGCGCAGTGGTGACCGAAAAATGTTACTCTGGCCACCAAGAGTAGATTACCTGTGTGCCCTGTCATCGGGTATCGGTAAGTTGATAGTCTTCAATCAGATAATCCGAATTCATCGGTTCTTTCCGGAGCCTGGAGGTTTGGCTCGCTGGATGCAACGTCGAGGTTTCTCCCCTATAGGCAGGTAAAAGCCAACCCATGACCAGCACTACAGTGAACACGCTCGTCCAGCCTTTAGGGGAAATGCCACCCGAAGCAATTGTTTTCGGCCGAACCGAAGCTATGCAGGCGGTGCGGGACCGTTTAACCAGATTGGCGGGCGCGAACGTGCCCGTTCTTATCCAGGGCGAAAGCGGAACAGGGAAGGACATCATTGCCCGCATGATTCATGCGGCTTCTCCATGGCGTTCTGGGCCGTGGGTGAAGGTGAATTGCCCAGCCATTCCTGGGACTCTTCTTGAGAGCGAGTTATTCGGATACGAAAAGGGAGCTTTTACCGGCGCGTACGGTGTGAAGCCCGGACGCGTGGAAATGGCGCACCGCGGCACGCTGTTTCTAGACGAGATTTCCGAACTAGACATGCCGCTGCAGTCGAAGCTTCTGCAACTTCTGCAGGATGGCCAGTTCTGCCGCATTGGAGCGCAGGAAGACAAAAAGGTGGAAGTGCGGGTAGTGTGCGCGACGAACCGCAAGCTGGAACAGGAAATCGAAAACGGAACATTCCGCTCCGATCTCTTCTACCGAATCAACGTGGTGAACTTGCATCTGCCGCCATTGCGCGAAAGGGCAGCCGATATCCCGCAACTAGTCGACTACTTCCTCGAATACCACAACCGGAAATATAACTGCCGGGCGAAGGCGCTTTCGGCTGAGATGCACACGACTCTGCGCAAATATCACTGGCCGGGCAATATCCGCGAACTCGAGAACCTGGTCAAGCGGTACGTGATTCTCGGGAATGAGGAAGTCATCTCGGCGGATCTGGCGCCTAAGAGCACAGACTTCTTCAACACGGAAATTCCTCTGGACGGACAGATTTCGCTGAAGAAGCTTACGCGGCAAGCGGTGCGCGAACTCGAACGCAAAGTGATCTTGAAGGTGCTGCAGAATCATCACTGGAACCGCAAGCAGGCCGCGCGGGCTCTGAGCATCAGCTATCGGGCGTTGCTTTATAAGATTCGCGATGCCGGTCTGCCGTCGAATCGTTCTCCAAAAACTCCATCACAGCCAGACGTTGCGGCCGACTAAAAACCTGAGCGCATCGATTTCCCACATTCAAGATCGTGTTCTCCTGCCGCGCGAAAACCCGCGCCCGGCGCGGAGTTTGCGCTGGAACAAATTCGCGAGTTCATGGGAAAAAACTCGCGGCCGATGATGCGCAGACTATTTCACACGTCAATGTTGGAAGGGTCCGGATCTGCTCTTAACTTCAATGATTTAGCGGCTTAAAGATTCTGTTGTTTGGAATCTGAGATGCATCATCCGGCTTGCGCCTGTTTCTCCCTCCGGGCGTAAACGAAGTAACTCCTAGGAGAAGTCAGAAAAATGAAGAAACTTATCCTGCTTGCTGTCTTGGCACTGGCCCTGCCTACGGCAGTATTTGCCAGCAGCAACATCGATTACACCAACAGTGGCGGCACCCTCGCGGGTTCGAGCAGCGGACTTTCGCTGAACGGCTCGACGTTGATCGCCATCAACAGCGGTTCAGGACTCGTCACCGGCTCGAATCTGGGTTCGGTGAGCTTCCAGACCGGCTCTTTACTGAGCGGATCTCTGCAAACGGGCGGCACCTTCGCAGCGGGCGGTTCGTTTACAGTCACCGACAGCAGCAGCGCAACCTTGTTCTCGGGAACATTTAGCGGACCCGTGACCTGGACCATGGTTACGTTGTCGAACGGAACTCATAACTACACGTTGACAGGATCTCTCTCCGGAACGACTGGTTCTGGTTACTCCACTGTCGGTGCGACAGTGCAGTTGACCATCAATACCGGCAAGAGCTTCTTCAACGGATGCACCAGGATTTCAAGTGGCGACACGAACGTGGTTGTTCCCGAGCCGGGCTCTCTGAGCCTGCTGGGCACCGGTCTTGTTGCCATCGGTGGTGCGATCCGCCGTAAGTTGAAGGCGTAAAGAGTGCCGATTGCAGCACAAACCCCGCCGCA
>AP72_2010_repI_A100DRAFT_1000079_pt1 | contig 16834 bp, 11 predicted proteins | sample AmaPasrepliIA100_FD_9193 | JGI IMG/M metagenome (IMG submission 9193)
ACCCGGTCCGCAAGGTGGCGGAACTGGCTCGCTGAAATCTCCAGTGGGTTCATCCCGATCACTCGCCGCCAGCCGGAATGACGGTGTGCTTAGGCTTAGGCACAGGCGCCGAGCCTTTACTATCCTTCCACAGAACTCGATTCAGGCGAGCTGCGCCGGCAGCATCCGGCCGCGAGAAATTCATTGACGACGAAACTTTCGCGCCCGGCGCATTGCTCTTGTTGGTCTCGTAGATAAGTCCATTCTTCTGATTGCGAAAGTCCGCGCTGTAGGGCTGCTGATCTCCTGCACCTGAGAAGAGTCCGCTCATCACCGGCGCATATGCATCATTCTGGTTCATCGGCGGAAGGCCCAGCAGCATCTCCATGGTGTGCATCATGTTCACCGTGGTGTAGAAGCGATGCTCCACGTAGGGCTTCGCTGCCGATCCGGGCGAGTATTTGCTGATCACGAACGCGATCGAGCGGTGAGCATCCACATGGTCGGCGCCATCCTGTGCGTCGTCTTCCAGAACGAAGATTGCCGTGTCGTCCCAGTAGGGACTGTGCGAAACCGCATCGACCACCCGGCCGAGTGCCAAGTCGTTGTCCGCGACATTTGCTGCCGGACGCGCTCTATTGGGACGGGTTCCTCCGGTATGGTCGTCGGGAAGATAGAGCAAAACAAACGATGGCAGTTCAAAATCGGGCCCTTCGTGCGACTCGCGGGCGCGAACGTATGCTCCGAATTCATTCAGGAATTCGTCGGCACGAAGTTGATCGGGATAATCGGTGTTGAAGTCTGGAAAGAGAGGGTCGAAGTGGCTTCGGAGTGCGGCTTTTGTCGGCTTCACGCTGCTAAATAAAGGCACCGGCCAGGGCCATGGACTCGTCCCACCGTGAGGATTGCCGACGTTGGGAGGAAGGGTTCCTCCCTGCGTGACTTCCTCCCGCGGACAAGTGGACTCCGCCGACGGCGGCGTGGTCGATGATGAATCGGCGCGGTATCCGGTGCACCACACCGCGTACACGAACTCGCCGTAAATACGGAAAGTCTTGTTATTTTTCGAGAGGTTGTCCCAGATAAACCCCGTCATCGGGTCGTCGATGTCGGGCAAGTTGCGCTCCAAGGGATATTCCTCCGCATTCTGGCCCTGGAAATCGTAAGTCCGCTCCTTGCCCCGGTAGGCAATCTGCCAGGTTTTCTCGTTGTAGTCGGTCGTGATCGCTGCCGTGGACCAAACGTGTCCGTCTCCGGATACTTCTCCGCTATCGTAAAAGTTATCGAGCACGCCAAACTGCAACGCGAGTTTGTGCTCATTGGGCGTGATGTCCTCGCCATACATGGTGAGAGACGGATCACCCTCTCCAACTTTCAGATCGCCAAGAATCTGATCGTAGGTACGGTTTTCCTTCATCACGTAGATGACATGCTTGATCGAATTTTGGGCGTTGGCAAAGGTGATAGTCCCCGGATCGTTGCGGAAGAGGTTGTCGCGTTCGACCATTTGCGTGTATTGCGGGAGTTTTTCGATCGTGGCAGGGATGTTCAGACGCGCGACCGACCCCCTGAGGAGGGTTGGAATGTAGGGATGTTCTTTGTGCTTGGCCTCATAAACCGTCTTTCCCATTTCCTTGTTGGCGCGTGTGCCTTCGCCCTTGCCAGTTGCTATGAGGAGATCATCGCCACGAACGGCAAGGGAATCCGGGTACCAGTCAGTAGGGATGAATCCGATGGGTAGCCGTGGTCCGGTGCCGGCTCTCCAAATGTCGGCTGTATTGAAGATTGCGACGGCATCGAGGGAAGAGTTCGCCACGAATAATTGCTTGCCATCGATGGACTGAGCGAGCGCGGTTGGAAATGTGCCATTGTAGCCCGAAGTGGGTGGCGCAGTGGAAATATAGGTGGGTGCGAAGTCAGGCAGATCAACCGCAGCAACTTTGTCAACATTCGAGAGGGCCACATATAGGATCTTCTCATCCACGCTAAGCAACATCGCGGTTGGATGGGTTCCGGGCGCTAGTGAGTCTTCTGGTGGCCTGAGTTTGATCCAGTTCGCCACTTTCCCATCAGTCAAATCCAACTCGGCAATCTGCGACGCATTCCACAGACTGCACCACGACCGCCGACCGTCCTTGGTCGCTACGCAGGTGTACGGATAGGCCGCGGGAACGAGATCCCCCGTGCTTAGGTCAAACATGTGTAGAATCTTCCCCGTCGCAGGATCGAGTAGCACAACGTTGTCCGACAGATTATTCGCGATCAGCAGCTTGTCATGGCCGCCATCGGCGATGACGGCGATTCCCGCGGGATACGGAATCGCCTTGTGTGGCGGCGCCATCAATCCGACCGCAAGGGTTTTCCCCGCCGGCAACGGCTGCAACGGAATCGGAATAAATCTCTCCGGCGCGACTTTCCCTGCCGAAAAGCTATAAACCGCAATCCCGTTTCCCCAGTCGCCTTTTTTTTCACCGGTAGGATCGGTAAGCGAACCCACTGACGCATACATGTGCTTCCCATCCGAACTGAACGCCAGCCCGATGAAATAACTCTGGTGCGACGTATCGCTGAAGCGCCCATCGGGAAAATCCGCAATCTTGTTGGTGTCGAGATTCAGCACCGAGATTGACTGGCGGGCCAGTGTCTCCTGTGTGCCGTAGCCGTAGTTCAGCAGTGCGGCGTAGTGACCATCGGGACTGAGAACCATGGTTCCGGGAAAACTATTTGTGCTGCCGATCTTGCCCGGACTCGGAACTGTGAGTTGCTTACTGGTCGGAAGATTGATGGTTTTTTGATCGCCAGAAGGAGTTTGCCCAAATAAGCTAAAAGCGCCGATGAACCCGAGCAATACAAGAGAACGAGAGAAATGGGGAATCACAAGACCTCCGCAATCGGCGTTCAGGATAATGCGAGGAGACGTAAGAAGGAAAGCTGTACGCAGAAAGGGAGTGTGAAACGAAATAGACCCCGACCCGCCCGCCGTGTTTTGTCATTCCGAGCGTAGCGAGGAATCCCTACCTCGGGCTGGGCATTGTGGGTAAGGATGCTTCGACCGGGAACGATCTCGCTTCGCGATCTCGTTCTCCGCTCAGCATGACAGGCGGATGGTTCCACTACAGCCCTGAAGCGCGCGTCGTAGGTCGATTCGGTTCCTCTTCCGGATGCACATTGTGCCGAACATCGGACCCTTGCACCCAGAAGATGACATCTTCGGCGATGTTGGTAGCGTGATCGGCGACGCGCTCCAGGTTCCGAGCCACCAATAACGCGTCAAGAGCCTGGCGCACCACATCCGGACGCTCATTCATTGCTTTCACAAGTTGGATGAACGCGTCATCGCGCATGCGGTCGATCACATTGTCCATCTCGAGCACGGCCTGCGCGAGTTCAACCTTTCCTTCAATAAATGACTCTAATGCCCTGCGTACCATGGCGCTCACCGCAGCGCCCATGCGGGCAATATCCACCGGCAAGTCGGCCGCTGGCAACTCCACCATATCCATTACGCGCTCGGCGATATTCACCGCCTGATCTCCGACGCGCTCCAGATCCGCGTTGATTTTGGTAACCGCCAGAATGAACCGAAGATCAGTCGCCATAGGCGCCTGCATAGCGAGGAGGTCAAATGCGGTCTCGTCAATCTCGCGCTCTGCGGTATTGATCAGGCTCTCGCCTTCGAGCACCATCTGGCAGCGAGTCAGGTCGCGCTCGACATAGGCCTGGCGAGCGCGGTCAACGGCCTGCTCCGCCAATCCTCCCATGCGAAGCAACCGTGTCCGAAGATCGTCGAGGCCCTGCTGGAAACGCGTGCGCATTTACGAACCTTCCTTGTCCGGATGGATTATCCGAACCTGCCAGTGATGTAATCTTCCGTCTTCTTGTCCGACGGCTTGGTAAAAATCTTTTCAGTCTTGTCGAACTCAATCAGCTTGCCGAGCAAGAAAAAACCCGTAAACTCCGCAACCCTGGCCGCCTGCTGCATGTTGTGAGTCACGATTACGATGGTATACCGCTCTTTCAACTGAAAGATCAACTCTTCAATCTTGCCGGTCGAGATCGGATCGAGAGCAGAGCAGGGTTCATCCATCAGCAGAACTTCGGGTTCAACCGCAAGGGCGCGTGCGATGCACAACCGCTGCTGCTGGCCGCCGGAGAGACTCGCTCCAGATTTCTTGTGCAGGTGATCCTTCACCTCTTCCCACAGCGCCGACACTGCGAGTGAGCGTTCGACAACATCGTCCATCTTCCGACGATCGCGGAATCCATTGAGCTTCAGCCCCGATGCCACGTTGTCGTAAATCGACATCGTCGGGAAAGGATTCGGCTTCTGGAACACCATGCCCACCCGCCGTCGGAGTTGCGTGGGCGACGTTCCGTTGTAGGCGTCGATTTCCCCAATGCGAACCCGACCGTCCACGCGCGCTTCCGGAATGGTTTCATGCATGCGATTGAGGCAGCGAATGAACGTAGACTTGCCGCAACCCGAAGGTCCAATGAGCGCCGTGGCGTGGTTGGCCGCGACATTCAAATTGATGTCGTAAAGCGCCTGGCCTTTGCCGTACCAGGCATTGAGTTTCTCGACCTGAATTCCGACGCCCATGATTTATGCTGCTCCAAACGAACCGCGGCGCACCACATAGCGCACCGCCGCGATTGATGTCACGATCAACAGTATCAAGATGAACGATCCAGCCCACGCCTGGCGATGCCAGTCTTCATAGGGAGAATTTGCGTATACGTAAATCTGCAACGGGAGTGCGGCCGTGGGCTGATCGTAACGTAGATTCCAGAACTGGTTTCCGAGCGTCGTAAACAGCAATGGCGCTGTTTCTCCCGCGATGCGCGCGAATGCGAGCATGATCCCCGTAATGACTCCGGACGTGGCCGTTCTCAGCACGATCGACAACGTCGTGCGCCAGCGCGGCACTCCCAGACCGTAGGCCGCTTCCCGCAATGCTTGCGGCACCAGCAACAGCATCTCTTCGGTGGTGCGACAAATCGTAGGCACCATCATGATCGCGAGGGCAACACCCCCAGCCAACGCGGAAAAGTGGTGCTGATATAGCACCACGATGGCGTAACCAACGATTCCAATCACGATGGATGGGACGCCATTCAATACATCTGCGGTAAAGCGGATTATGCTGCCCAGCTGATTGCGCCCAAATTCCGCCAGATAGATCCCGGCCCCAATCCCGAACGGCACGCCGATGATGCTGGCAATCCCAAGAATCATGAGCGAGCCGGCGATAGCATTCGCCATGCCGCCGCCAACTTCTCCCACGGGTTTAGGCGTTTGCGTGAGGAAGGACCAGTTCAGCGAGCCGACACCCTTAAAGACCAAATATCCGAAGATGGCGACCAAGGGCGCTAGCACCAGGATTACCGTCAGTACCGCCAGCCCGGTCATGACTTGATCGGTGATGCGGCGGCGCAAACTGATCGGTGGTACGACAACCGTCGCGGCGGTCTCAGGCATTTCCCCTCGCAGGCTGGCCACGGGTGACGGTCCAAACCATCAATCGCGCCAATGCGTTCACAATAATTGTGACCAGGAACAGTGCTAGGCCGATCTCGACCAGCGCGGAAAGGTAAGTATCGCCAGTGGCTTCGCTGAATTCGGTGGCCAGCACGCTGGCCATCGTGTGTCCGGGCGCAAACAGTGACTTGGCGATCTCGGGCCGATTGCCAATGACCATTGTAACGGCCATCGTCTCGCCCAGAGCTCTGCCCAATCCCAGAATGATGCCGCCCACGATACCTGCACGAGCGTTGCGAAGGACTCCGACGCGGATCATCTCCCAACGGGTGGCTCCAAGTGCAAGCGCGGCTTCCCGCTGATGCTGTGGGACCACCATCATCACTTCCCGCGTGATGGAAGAAATAATCGGGATGATCATGATGGCCAGGATGCTGCCAGCGGCTAGCATACCGATTCCGTACGAAGGTCCGGAGAACAACCCCGTCCAGCCGAGTGTTTTCGCCAAGAACGGCTCAACGGAATTACTGAGCAGCGGTACCAGCACAAAAAACGCCCAGAGGCCGTAGATTATGCTCGGAATCGCCGCCAGCAGTTCCACGAGGAACGAGATCGGCCCTCGCAGTTGCTTGGGACACATCTCGGTTGTGAATACGGCAACGCCAACGGACAAGGGCACCGCGATGACGAGTGCAACCAACGATGAAACCAGTGTGCCGTAAATGAACGGCAGTGCGCCAAACTGCTCGTTCACCGGATCCCAGTCGCTAGTAGCAAAGAACTTGAAACCGAACGCATGCCACGACAGGCTCGAGCGAGCCACCAATTCATAGACGATTAAAACAAGGACGCCCAGAACCGCCAGACCACAGGCGGTAATTGCCGACTGGAAGACACGATCGCCAGCCTCTCCGCCGGAAGTTCGCAGCAAAGGCGTCCGTTCGGCTGCCTCACTACCAACTTTCGCGGCTGCAACGGGTTGCGGACCAGGCATATCAGGCCGTGGGAATGCAGGATTGGCCATCGACCTTACCCTAGCAGAGGGTTGTTACAAAGGTGTTAAAAATTGGGCTGCCTTTTTCATAGTGATTCCAGCAAAGCGGAGTTGCGGCGATCACTGAAACGCCAAACTCCACTGCCGGTCGTTCCCGTCTCCATGTAAACTGTGAAGCTTCCCATGCCTACCCTCGCCTCGGTCGACATAGGTTCGAATTCCGTGCGGCTGAAAATCGCGCGGCTCCAGGCCGGGCGTTTGCGCGCCTTGCACGAAGATCGCGAGGTGACGCGCCTTGGCGAAGGCGTTTTCAGCTCAGGGTTTCTTACCCCCGATTCGATGGCTGAGACCGTGAAAGTCCTCCGCCGCTTTCATCGCACCACGCAACAAATCGTCACCGATAGCGTCCGGGTCGTTGCCACGAGCGCGTTGCGGGATGCTCGCAACTCCCAGGCTTTTCTGGAGTGGGTCCGTTCCGCAACCGGCTGGCGGGTGGAGATCGTCTCCGGTGTTGAAGAGGCACGGCTGATTCACCTGGGGCTGGTCTCGGGGTCGCGATTGGATCGCGTCCCGACGTTGATGATGGACCTTGGGGGTGGGAGTTGCGAACTGACCATCTCGCATCGCGGACACATCCGAGACGCGATCAGTCTTCCTTTGGGAGCGGTTCGTCTGACGAATGAATTCCTGAGGCATGATCCAGTTCGCAAAGGAGAACTGAAACGGCTCCGAGGTTTCGTGACCCGTGAAGTAAATCGCGTTGTCCATCGAATCGGCTCGGCTCGGGTGAGAAACGTAATCGCCACGTCGGGAACGGCGGCTGCGCTGGCCTCGGTGGCCACTCACCTGCGCCGCAACAGAAGCGGTCAACGCATGATCGTTTCCCGTACGGAAATGACGCGGATATCCAAGCGGCTCTCCAGGCTCCCGGTTGCTGAGCGCAGGAAGATCGAGGGCATCGGGCCCCGCCGGGCTGAGATCATCGTTGCCGGCGCAATCGTGTATACCGAGCTGCTGGATCGCTTGCGACTCAAAGGTTTCCGATACTCACCGCTTGGCTTGAGGGATGGAATCCTTGCCCAGATGGCGGCGGACTACGATCGCAGCACACGCTCGGGCCAGCAGATCGAATCCGAGCGGTGGGAATCAATCCTCCATGCCGTCGATCACTACCATATCGACCGGAAACACGCGATGGACGTTCGCAACGCAGCGACCTCGTTGTTCTCAGCTCTGCGCTCGGTTCATCGTCTGCCTCCTGAGTATGGAGAATGGCTCTCCGCAGCCGCCATGCTTTACGAAGTCGGCGATTATGTAAACCGGAATGGCCACCATCGCCATACGCATTACATCATCAGCAATTCCGAAATCCTGGGATATACACCCCAGCAGCGCCGCACCATCGCCGCAATCGCTCGGTATCTGGGCAAATCGCGGCCCACGGTCGAAGATGGTCCCATGAAAGCGATCGAAAGTGCCGACCGCGCTGATGTGCAGAAAGCAATTGTTCTCCTGCGGATGGCGCGGGCCCTCAACCTCGGACGCAGTCGCGCCGTCGAAAAGGTCCGCATTCGCGTGCACGCTGCCGAAGTCAAGCTCACCCTAGTTCCACGACGCCGTACAGGGATGGACTTGGAACTGTGGGCGATCGAAAAAGAACGGGATTACTTCCGAGAAGTTTTCGGGCGGGAACTCTCTACGGCGGCGTCGTAAAGCGCTCGCAACACTTTCGGTGTCAGGCACCACTGCAAAGTGCCAGAGCTTCGCCGCATTTCCACTTTCGCGACCGCGCCCTTCTTAAGCTCAAGCGACGCCTCGCATCCTGAATCGCTGATGACCGAACCCAGGAACTGGCTCAGATTTGGGTTATGTCCTACCACCATCACCGCCTCCTGACGCGCATACTTTTCCAGGATCTTGCGGAAATCCGGGAGGCCAGCCTCGGGCCTAAGCCCAGTGTCGAGTTGCAGCTTGCCTTCGTAACCTAATTCGTTGCCAACCAGCGACGCAGTTTGGGTGCAGCGTTTCAGCGGACTGGAGATTATGACGTCAACCTGAACATCGAGTGCCACAAGCGCGCGGCCAATGTATCCGCACTGGTCAATTCCCTCTTTGTCGAGGGCGCGCTTTTCATCCTTTTTGGGATTTACCAGGTGCTCGCCGGCGCTAGCGTGGCGCAAGAAGTAGAGAATCATATTTTTCTATCGTACTCTACTCGATGCCACCCTGCGTTTCTTGGGAGCTTCCGGCGACGGGAATACAAGCGGAGCTTTTCCTTCGGCGACGCTCATCAGAAAATCCTGCGCGCTAAACGCTGCCGCGCCTACGGGTGGGCGTCGGATTCTTCGATTGCCGGTGACCGGCTGCCAAGCCCGAATATAACTAGCATCTTTGAGCAGAATTCGAGCTTTCCGGTTGTCGGACAAGTAGGCATCCAGGATTTCGTGGCGCACACGGTTGCGGAGCATCTCATCGCGGAGCGGAACCAGAACTTCGACTCGCTCGTAAAGATTGCGCGGCATCCAGTCGGCGCTGCCAATGTAGATTTCTTCCTCTCCGCCATTCGCGAAGTAGTAAATCCGGCTGTGCTCGAGATAACGTCCAACCACGCTACGCACGCGGATATTCTCGCTAACCCCTCTCACTCCCGGCCGCAAGGCGCAAATTCCGCGCACGATCAAGTCAATCTCCACTCCCGCCTGTGAAGCGCGATAGAGCGCCTGAACAACATTCTTGTCGAGCAGCGCGTTCATCTTCGCTACGATTCGCGCCGGATTTCCCTGCCGGGCGTGTTCGGCTTCGCGGTCGATCAATGCGATGCTGTTTTCCGCCAAGTCAAGTGGCGCCACGAGAAGTGGTTGGTAGCTGGGATTTTCTGCATAAGCCGTCAAAAAGCTGAATACGTCGTGCACCGCGCGTGTTATCTCCGGATTCGCCGTAAACAGACTCAAGTCCGTATAAATTCGTGCCGTGGTTGCGTTGTAGTTCCCGGTGCCGATATGACAATAGCTCCGGGTGACTCCATCGGGATCACGCCGGACCAATAACGAAAGCTTGCAGTGCGTCTTCAGTCCGACAAGGCCATGAAATACCTGCACGCCTGCGTCTTCCAGATCGCGCGCCCAACGGATGTTGGAGGCCTCATCGAAACGGGCTTTCAGCTCCACAACGGCCGTCACCTCTTTGTGAGAGGCAGCCTCAATCAATGCGGGAACAATCAGTGAGTGCTCGCTGGTGCGGTAGAGCGTTTGCTTGATGGAAAGAACGTGTTCGTCCTCGGCGGCCGACTCGATAAAGCGCACCACGGCATCGTAGGAATCGAAAGGATGGTGCAAAAGGATATCGTGCGAGCGGAGTTCCTCGAATAAATCCTTCGACTTGGAAGTCAGGCGGAGCTCACGGGGCGAAAAACTTCTATATTTCAGGTCCGTGCGATTGACCTGTTCGTAAACATTGAACAGGCGCACCAGGTTGACCGGACCATTCACCGGAAAAACCTGCCAGGGATCCAACTCGAAAACCGTGCGCAGGCGCTCGATGATCTCGGGGTCCGCGTCCGCTTCAACCTCCATGCGAACCGCGTCGCCCTTACGGCGGTTGTGGAGTTCCATGCGCACTGACTCGAGCAGGCTCCGCGCCTCTTCTTCCGCCAGGTACAAGTTACTGTTACGTGTCACCCGGAAAGGTGCCGATGAAACGATGTCATATCCGTGGTACATGCGCTTGGCATGATGGGCGACCAGATCCGCCAGGAAGATGAAGTCAGCCGTTTCAGTCGCAGGCAGTCGGATCAATCTCGGCAAAACCCGCGGCACCGATACCACACCTGTGTAAGTCAAGGCCGAGCGTCGGCGGCGTCTTAGCAGAAAAGCCACACACAGGGCTTTGTTGATCACCCTGGGAAACGGATGTGCGGGATCGACCGTTATTGGGGTGAGAAGCGGATCCAATTCCCTTTCGCAATACTCGTCCACAAATCGCATCGCTTCGGAATCCAGATCATTCAAGCCCAGCACCCGGATTTCGTTTTCCGCCAGCGCAGGACGAAGCCGGGCCCAACAGTCGTACTGATCATCTACAAACTCATGCGCGAGCTTCGCAAGCACGTCCCGTTTCGCGGTCAACGTCAGGCCGTCCGGGCCCGACTCGTTGTAGCCGTCTTCGATCTGCTGCATCATCGCCGCAACCCGCACCTCAAAGAACTCATCCAGGTTGCTCGCCGTAATGGAAAGAAACTTTAGACGCTCTAAGAGAGGATTGCCTTCGTCCTCAGCCTCTTCCAACACACGCCGATTGAACGCGAGCCATGACGTATCCCGGTTGAGGAAATACTGTGGATTGTCCAGCGAAATGCGAACCATGGATGCCTAGGGCAATGCCGAGAGAGTCCGAACCGCGGTCGCCAGCTTCCCGTTTAGCCCCGCGGGATGATCAGTATAAAGGATTCCTGACAAGCCCGCTGATCAGTCAGACCCAAAAGCTTCCGAGTCCTTTTATAGAACTAAAATCGGCACCCGGGATAATCCGGGTGCCGAGTTAGACATATGCTATTTGATTCCGCCTTACGGCAAGTAGTAGCGGAACGATGTCCAGATCATATTGTCCACGGCCTTCGGCGAGATGCCGTTCCCTGACCACCCGCTTCTGGTGAAGTACGAGTACTGAATCCCCCAGCGGAGGCCGCCTTTGGGCCCTTGGGTCAACTTGTTCCAGAACCCAATCGTCCCTTCCAGGACCATCCGAGTATCTCCCGCGCAGGTACCGCCTCCGGAAGGAGTCAGCTGATTCGACGGCGGAGACTGAGTGCTGCAACCCGAATTGTTGGCGAATGGCGAACCGTACCCACCGATCCCGTTTGTTTTGATCGTAGTGGTGGTAGTCGCCGGAATTGCGAGAAGGCCCGCCGCGGGGTTGGCCGGGATCGCTGGCGTCTTCACGATCGCGATGCTGGTGTAATTGGTAAACGCTGTACGCCAGCCGTATTCGCCGCCGAAGTCAGCGTAAATGTCCCATTTTGCATTGGGGTGCAACACCACCTCGCCCAGCGCATGCGCTGTACGGATCTCAGCTTGCGTTCCATTGGGACGCAGCGTCAAGTCTGCAATTTGCGCGCTCGCGTAGCGTCCGATTCCCTCTCCGTACCCTCCCTGAACTCCGAATTCAGCCTTCTTGCCACCGATCGGAAAACGTAAATTGCCACCGAACCCGCCGCCTGACCGCGAATCGTTATAGGCTCCGACGGCGCTCGATGTAAGAGAGCCGTCAATCGGGCAAGCAACCGTTGTTGGCGTTGCCGGTGGATTGGTATCGGTTGAGTTCGTGCCCACCACAGCGCACGGATACACTCGATTGCGGAACATGCTGTAGATCCCATAAAACTCGAGGTGGGCCCACTTGGGATCCGCCACCGCCTTCACGATGATGTCCGGAGACTTGCTGAACGAGTATCCCGTCGTGTCGACGAAGTTAAGCAATCCTCCGCCGGAACCCGGACCATCTACGAAGGCGTTGCCCACGGTGGTAACCGTAGCGCTGCCCTGATTCGTGGTGGAAACGTTCGAAAATCCCCGTCCGCCAATCGTTGCCTGCGGTGCTTCCACGGAAACCCCGAGTGCATACTTGCCGCCGAAGTCCTTCACCACTCGGAAGCCATACTGCCGCGCCCAGGCGAAACCCACCTGGTATTGCGGGTCAATGGTCATGGGCAGGACTTCGGTGCGGTTTGTGATGCCTTTTCTGGTTTCCGTCACTAGCGACCACTGCTGACCGCCGGTGAATATCCAGCCGCTGTCCAGTGCGGCCTGCGCAAACAGAACTCGCGAGCGCAACACGTAGCTGTTGCTCTGCCGGTTGTTGGAAGTCACGCCCGTTCCCAGAAAGTCCGCTTCCCAGTATCCCGTCAGTTTGGCGAACCCAACCTTGCTTTCAGCCAGCAGGGAAACGCGGCTCTGACGGCCGGTGAAGTCGCTTTCGTTAATATGCGCCAAGGCATTTCCCGGATAAGGAATGCTATTGAACGGCGTGTTAATACTGGATGCGTTTGCCCTCTGGCGGGTCACTGTTTCTGCCGCGATGAATCCGCCCGGTGTGAGGCTAACTCCCTTATAGCGGATCGTCATCGGAGACTCAGACAGGTTCTTCTGAGTTTCCTGCAGATTCACCACGGTGCTCTGAACCGAACTCTTCACATCCGCAATGTCGCTCTTCAACTCTGTGACAGCGGCCTGTTGCTGGGTAGCGGCACTCTGCGCAGCGTCCGCTCTGCCCGCAGCATCCGTGGCTGCGGTTTGCGCCTGCTGCACAACTTGATCCTTGCGCCGCAGTTCATCGCGCAGTTCCTGAAGCTGTTGTTGTTGCTGTGCCAGTGCGGCTTGCTGCGATGCGATGGCATCTTTAAGCGCCTGGACATCGGCCGCCGTAATGCTGGGCGCTGCCGCCTTCTTCTTCGCTGTCTTCGGCGCGGTGCTGGTTTGGGCAACCAATCCTGTCGCCAGCAATACGATTGCACAGAATGTCCATGCGGACTTCATTCTTCTTCTCCTTTTTTCCCCTCGACACAACAACTCCCCGGGGCTCTCGGGGTTTGGTTATTTGACTTGCTTGATTGCTTCCTTCACTTTTGCCGCAACATTTTCCGGAAGCGGGGCATAGGTGAGCGCGGCGGTCATCTGTTGCCCATCGCTCGCCATCCAGTTGAGGAAGTCGTGCAGAATCTTTCCCTTGTTTGCATCCTTGGACTGCGCCGGGATCAACAACCAGGTGAAGCTTGAAATCGGATAGGCCTCCTTGCCGGGTGCGTTGGTGATCGACACACGGAAATCCGCCGGCATCTTGGGAGCTGACGCGGCGGCTGCCGTGACACTCTCCAGGGAGGCTTTCACAAAGTTCCCCGATGAGTTCCTTACAATTCCGTATGGAATCTTGTTTTGCACGGCATAGATCAACTCGACGTATCCAATCGAACCGGCAAGCTGGTGCACCATCCCGGAGACTCCTTCATTACCCTTGCCGCCCATTCCGATCGGCCACTTCACGGAGGTGTCGCTTCCCACCTGCGACTTCCACTCAGGACTAACCTTCGACAGATAATCGGTCCAGATAAAACTGGTCCCGCTGCCGTCAGAGCGGTGCACCACGATGATCTCTTTGTCCGGAAAGTTGATATCGGGATTGGCGGAAGTGATCGCCTTATCGTTCCAACGAGAGATTTTCCCCAGAAAAATGCCCGCCAGCACATCTGGAGTGAATTTCACTTCGCCAGTGACGCCGGGAATGTTGTAAGCGGGAACGACGGCACCGAGAACCGTCGGGATGTTCAAAATCTTGGCCTTCGAGTCGCTCAGTTGCTTATCGGTCATCGGCATATCGCTGGCGCCGAAGTCCACCGTTCCTGCTGTCACCTGGCGGATTCCGCCGCCACTTCCAATCGGTTGGTAATTGATCTGAACATCAGAATGAGCCTTGGAATACTCGCTGAACCACTTGGAATACATTGGATTCGGGAACGTCGCGCCGGCTCCGTTCAGGGTGGTTTGCCCGAAAACCGGCAAGGCCAGAAGCGCACACAAGACCCCAAGCACAAGTTTGCGCATCGCTAAATAACTCCTCCTTTGTTCTGATATGAACTGGTTCTATCGGCGAAGTGTTAAAGCACGGTTACAAAGCGGTGAATTTCTGGTGAATGGCTTTTCGTTGGCGTGGCTGATTTCTTGGAAAGCTCTTTGACAGGTTTCAGTTCGCTCTCACTTCTGGGAAGAACGCAGGTGAGCAATTTGGCGGGCGAACAAGGAGTTTCCTGGGAACTCGCGCTGCAAGCCGGCGAGCAGTTCTATCGCATGTGCTTTATTCTTCTCGCGCACATAGGCAATCGACAACAGGATCCGCGCAAAGGGAGCCAGATAGTGTCCGTGCTCCGCGGTAGTTTCCAGGTCCGCAATGCCGCCTTCTTTATCAGCCGGCAAGCCGCCCATGCGCAGGATCCACCGCACCGGTGCTGACATGCTTCCAATGATGTATTTGCTGAAACCGGTAGCCAGGAGGGCGTCGTAACAATCGTGGCAAACGGCCAGCAACTGCTGCGCAGATGCCGATGCCTGCTTGGTGAAGTGCAACGATGCCATGTTGCGTTTCTCAATCAGGGCGGCATAATCCGCCTGTAGTCCCGAAGATAGTGTCATTGCAAATAGCGCGTCNCGATCCTTGGGATCTTCCGCCAAGCGGGCCCGTGCCAGATTTTCTGCGCGCCCAATTGCATCCTGGAACTTTCCACGCAACGCCGGGTCGGGGCTGACTTTGGGACGGTCTGCGAACGCCGCATCATTCTCATAGAACTGCGCTTCCAGGACTCCCCGACGGTTGAACTCGGAAAACAAGAAACCTGCGGCCTCACTGACAGGTCCCATGGGATCCTCGGGATGCAGTTTCTGCCAAGCGTCAAACTCCTCCTGGGCTCCATCGAAATCCAGGTTGTAGAGGCCGTTGAATCCACGGTCGAGGGGCGAGATTGGAGTCGATGGAAGGTCTTCGCCATGCGCTATTGGCACTAGGGCGCAACACACCCACAAGCTTGTCACCATCAACCAACCCCGAGCATTTATACCCTTGCCCATGCGGACCCCGCTCGCATTGGTCTATGATCTTTCAACCCCGTTTGGTTGCAATCAAAACCAATCGCGCCCACTTATATTTTTGATGGCAATCGTGGCAAATAGCGGCGCCCCATTTGTAATTCTTCTGTCAAATCGCTGTCGGAGCACCGGACTCGAGGAATGAGGTTTCATGGCTGAAATCCGTTATGCGCCCGGTTGGCCGGGCATTCCACCTCGCTGGAGTTCCAGCGCCAAGACCGGTGCCGGAACCGCTCTGAACCAGCACAGCAAAGTATGGTTCACGATGAGCCACGGCATTCTCAATGAAGTCTATTTTCCCCGTGTGGATCAGGCCTGCACTCGCGATATGGGCTTCATCGTGACCAACGGCCAAGATTATTTTTCGGAAGAGAAACGGCACTGCACCTTCGAAAATCGGCCGCTTGAGCCGGGAATCCCGGTATTTGAGTTGGTCAACACAGAAATCTCCGGTAAATATCGCATTCACAAGGAAATCCTTACGGATCCCTATCGCAATGTCGTTTTACAAAAAGTGCGATTTGAAGCCCTTCAAGGATCTCTGTCCGACTACCGGCTGTTCGCTCTCCTGTCGCCCCATCTCGCGAATTGCGGAGATCACAATACCGGCTGGATTGGCGACTACAAGGGGTTCCCGATGTTCTTTGCCCAACATGATGGGGTCGCATTGAGCATGGCTTCCTCGGCGCCTTGGAAGAAAACATCGGTCGGATTCGTCGGGATGTCGGATGGCTGGCAGGATCTCTCGCAACATTTCGAGATGAAATGGGAATACGACCGCGCCGAGAACGGAAACATTGCATTCACCGCCGAAATTGATCTCACCGCTTCGAATGGGGAGTTCGTGCTGGCCCTAGGCTTCGGCGCGATCTGGACCGAGGCAGGCCAGCAGGCGCGCTCAACTCTATTCGAGAACTACGACGAGGTTCGCTTCCACTATGTGTCTCAGTGGAGGAATTGGCAGCAGAGACTGCTGAAGTTGGACGAACCCGAACGTCAGAACGATCTTTACCGTTCCTCGACGGCGGTGCTCCGCACGCACGAGTCGAAGGACTTTCTCGGCGGAATTATCGCCAGCCTCTCCATTCCGTGGGGATTCAACAAGGGCGATGAGGATCTCGGCGGATATCACCTCGTGTGGCCGCGTGATCTGGTCGAAACCGCTGGGGCTCTGCTCGCGGCCGGCGCGGTGAATGATGCAGTGCGCGTCTTGCGATATCTCGAGGCCACGCAGGAAGCAGCCGGAAATTGGGCGCAGAATCTTTGGCTCGATGGCCGTCCCTATTGGGGCGGCATTCAGATGGACGAAACGGCTTTCCCCGTTCTTTTGGTCGACCTCATGCGTCGTGAAGCGGCCGAAGCGCTCGGCAGGTTGGACCGTTGGTGGCCAATGGTTCGCAAGGCCGTGACCTTCATCATTCGTAATGGCCCCGTCACCCAGCAGGATCGTTGGGAGGAAGATGCGGGATTCTCCCCCTTCACCCTGGCAGCAGAGATCTCAGCACTACTAGCCGGAGCAGAAATTGCTGAACTGACGGGTCATCCCCAACAAGCGCAGACCATGCGGGATACCGCGGACGCATGGAACGACAACATCGAGCGATGGGTCTATGCCAATGATGGCGACCTGGCTCGTCAACTCGGAATCTCGGGATACTACGTTCGGATCGCTCCTCCGGATACCGATGGTGCATCTTCGCCCACCTATGGATTCGTACCAATCAAGAACAAGCCCCCGGGAGAAGATTGTGACCG
>AP72_2010_repI_A100DRAFT_1000080_pt1 | contig 16767 bp, 12 predicted proteins | sample AmaPasrepliIA100_FD_9193 | JGI IMG/M metagenome (IMG submission 9193)
CAAGAAAACGATCGTGCTCAACTTGCTGCGTCATCCGATCCGGATCAATGAGAACAAGGCCGACATTCAGTTCGGTGACGGCACGGCGACTGACGGGGACGTGCTTCACATCCACGAATACGGCAGTCGTCCCGCTGTCCTTCAGTAGTTTCGCGATTTGATCGTCATGCAGGTTTGTGTCAAGAGGAACGGCCGCACATCCGGAGGCAATGATTCCGAGATAGGCGGCGACCCAGCGCGGATGATTGTCCGCCAGGATAGCAAGGCGCGATCCAGGCGCGATTTTGCTTTCTGTGATCCAGCGAGCTACTGACTCAGCCCAGATGTGAAGTTCGCCGTAGGTGCAGCTTTCGAGGTGATCGTGGCGTTGGAGTTCGAGCGCGACATTGTTGGGCCAGTGCTCAGCGCACTCGAGAAAGCGGTCATAGAACGTGGCCATGGGTCGTGGGGAATATACACGAAAAGGTGCAGGGGCGCAGTGTTCGCGGCTTCGCCCAATGACGGCCTTATGGGTTCTTCGGTACCTTCGGCTTTTCCGCCTCGGCTATCAGCTTGCGGAATTCTTCCACCGCCGGCACCAGCGGGCTTGGCTGCAAGCAGTCTTTCTTGATGTAACGCCAGACCGGAGGCGAATCCATCGGGTCGGAGAAGGTGCCGCGATAGACCACGAACATGTCGTCGCTCGGGCCAACCTCGCTGCCGATGTGAGGTCCCCGGTCTTGCGGGTACGTGCTCGGATCCGACATGGGTGGATGTCCTTGCTGGACGCCGATTCGGATGCTGCTGTCGGTCGATTGCCCAACGCCGGGCCGTTGATCGATAGGTCCACCTTTCATCGCGGGCCGGACCGATCTCCCGTTGCCCGTGCGGATGGCGATTACCAGGTCGGACTGTTCGCCGTCCATCGCCAGCCGGAAGCGTCCCCATTCCAGCAGGGCCTTTTCGACGTTATCGCGGGCGATGGCGTTGGCTTGCGGCCGATCCAGTGGCTCACCGGCATTGGGGTCAATCATGACCCGCACGCTTTGGGCTCGCAAAATATCCTCAGGCAGTACAGCCTTTTTTTTGTCCTTTGCGATGGCAGGAATCGTCAGCAGGGCGGCTAGAGCGAGCAGGGCGATGCGGGAAGTCATTGGCCCTCCGTTGTGCTATCAGTCATTATACGGCGGTAACGTTCCGGGCAGACCCCTCTTGCATCTAATATGCTAGGCTTTTAAAGATAGTATCTGGGCATATTCTGCCCTTTGAAGGACTTCCGGTTGATCAACACACTGTTAGGCAAGGTTTTTGGGACGAAGAACGAGCGCGTGATCAAGTCTCTGACGCCCAATGTCAAGGCCATCAATGCGCTCGAACCCGAGATGCAAAGGCTTTCCGACGCCGAACTGCGAGCCAAAACGGACGAATTCCGCAAGCGCATTCAGGAGCGTCTGAGCCGGGTTGGCGGAGGAAACGGAAATCCCCCCAGTGGAAGTGATGCGCAGGGCACAGAAGGGGACGACGACGATTTCGACCGCATCAAGCGGGCTGAGAAAGAGCAGTACGACGCGCTGCAAGAGGTCTTGAACGAGATCCTGGTAGAAGCCTTTGCCGTAGTTCGCGAAGCCGGCCGTCGCGTTCTGAGCATGCGGCATTTCGACGTGCAGCTTATCGGCGGGATGGTGCTGCATAACGGTACGATTTCTGAAATGAAGACCGGCGAAGGAAAAACGCTGGTTGCCACGCTTCCGGTTTATCTAAATGCGCTGAGCGGGCGCGGTGTCCACGTTGTTACCGTCAACGACTATCTTGCCAAACGCGACTCGGAATGGATGGGTAAGCTATACCGATTCCTGGGGCTGACCGTCGGTGTTATTGTTCACGACCTGGACGACGAAGAGCGCCGGGCTGCTTACGCTGCCGACGTCACGTACGGAACGAACAACGAGTTCGGTTTCGACTACCTGCGCGACAACATGAAGTTCGACATCAAGGATTGCGTCCAGCGCGGGCACAACTACGCGATTGTCGACGAAGTCGATTCCATCTTGATTGACGAAGCGCGGACCCCGCTGATCATTTCAGGAGCGAGTGAGGAATCCACTGACAAGTACTACATTGTCAACCGCATCATTCCCAAGTTGACCCGGGGCGAAGAACTGAGCCCAGATGAAGTGCGTCAAGGATTGGAAGCGGGCGAATTTGGGACCGAGCAAAAAGAGGAGATGATTACCGAACTCAACCGAGTCGGCGACGATCCGCAGCGGAAAATTCTCACCGGTGACTATGTGATCGATGAGAAGCATCGCAATATCACGGTTTCCGATGTGGGTTGGGAAAAAGTAGAAAAGCTGCTAAGCATCGGAAACATCGCCGATCCGGAGAACTGGGGACTGAAGCACCACGTCGAGACGGCGATCAAGGCACACGCGCTTTACCGCCGGGATGTGGAATATGTGATCAAAGACGGTGAGATCATCATCGTCGACGAATTTACCGGCCGCATGATGCCTGGTCGGCGCTGGTCTGACGGCCTGCATCAGGCGATTGAAGCCAAAGAGAACGTCAAGATCGAGCGTGAGAACCAAACGCTGGCGACCATCACCTTCCAGAACTACTTCCGCATGTTCAAGAAACTCGCCGGCATGACTGGTACGGCGGAAACGGAAGCCACAGAGTTCGACAAGATCTACAAGCTGGATGTCGTCGTGATTCCGACGAATAAGCAGATGTTGCGCGTTGAGAATCCCGACATCGTTTACCGCACGGAGAAAGAAAAATATTTCGCGGCGGCCGACGAGATCCAGCAGCTCGCGACCAAGGGCCAACCCGTACTGGTTGGTACCACTTCGGTCGAAAAGTCGGAACGGCTTTCGGATCTGTTGAAGAAGAAGGGCATCAAGCATGTCGTGCTGAATGCCAAGTTTCACGAGCGCGAAGCGGAGATTGTCGCCCAAGCCGGGCGAAAGAATGCTGTCACGATCGCGACCAACATGGCTGGACGCGGTACCGACATTTTGCTGGGCGGCAACCCTGAATTCATGGCCAAGCAGGAAATGGTCAAGAAGGGAATCGCGCAGCAGTTACGGGTGGCACAAGGAAAGATTGAAGGTCCGCAGGAAGACGGGCAAAGTTCCGTCTTCTATTACAACGGGAATGAATTCACCGTTCCAACCGATAAGTGGACGGAAGCTTACGACCGCTACAAGCAGCAAACCGACAAGGAACACGAGGAAGTCGTGGCCGCAGGGGGCCTGCATATTCTCGGCACGGAACGGCACGAGTCGCGGCGTATCGACAATCAGCTTCGTGGACGTGCTGGCCGCCAGGGAGATCCTGGGTCATCGCGCTTTTATCTCGCACTTGAAGATGACCTGATGCGGATCTTCGCGAAGGAATGGGTTTCCACCCTGCTGCAGCGGCTGGGCATGGAAGAAGGCGTTCCGATCGAATCGCGCATGATCACCAGCCGTATCGAGAAGGCTCAGAAAGCGGTTGAAGCGCAGCACTTTGAATCGCGCAAACACCTTCTCGAGTACGACGATGTAATGAACAAACAGCGCGAGGCCGTGTACGGGCTGCGACGACGTCTGCTCGAAGGGACGGATCAGAAGGATCTTATTCTCGAAGACTACGTTGCATCGATCCTTGCCGATCAGCTCGAGGAGTACTGCCCGGAAAAGGCGCACGTAGACGATTGGAACATCAAAGGACTGAAAGACGCGATCTTCACTCGCTTTGGTGTTGATTTCCTTGCCGAAGGCATCAAGCCTGAGTCACTCAACCGCGGCGAACTCGGAGATGCAATTTTCGGCAAATTGAAGGAGCGCTACGAGGCCAAGGAAAGACTCATTGGTCCGGATGCGATGCGCCATCACGAGCGCATGATCATGTTGAGCGTGATCGACCAGCAGTGGAAAGACCACCTGCTGAGCATGGATCACCTGAAGGAAGGCATCGGACTGCGCGGATACGGTCAGCACGATCCGCTGGTCGAATACAAGAAGGAATCGTTCGAGATGTTCGAAGCGATGATGCAACGCTTCCAGGAAGACACGGTCCGGTACCTCTACCTGATGCAGATTCTGGAGCGGCCTCCGCAGCGGCCTCCTGACGATGGTGGCGGCGGTCCACCCCCAGGTGGAACGCCCGGACGTGGTCCGGAGGGCGGGGTTCCGTTGGGGCGTGATGGCGACGGCAATGGTCGACGGTCGGCACGGATGGTTTCGACGTCGGCCGACGAACTCGAAGAGGCCTTCATGCGCCGAAAGCGCCGGGAATTGGAACAGGCGCGCATGGCAGGGAGCGGCGAGGCGCAGCCAGTACAGCAGGTCGTTCGCGGTCAGGAGAAAGTGGGACGGAACGATCCTTGCCCGTGTGGATCAGGCAAGAAATACAAGAAGTGCCACGGCGCTTGAAATCCCGAGCCCAGGTCTCGCAACCACAGCGAGACCTGGGGCACCCACATTTCGTTGACTCTTTGCTGCTCGGTAGTAAAAAGCCAGCCAAAACTTACTTCAGAACGCCTCATATTTGGCAGCTACGGTCGTGGACTTCTTCGCTGGAATAGTAAGAGTCCAAACCATCGCTATCGAACCGTCAACGGATGCCTGGTATCCGGCGTAATTTGCAATCGGGTTGCAGGGATCAGGACCTGTACTCGTATTCATCGCGAGCCCGTTGAAGCCATAGGGAACGTAGGGATTGGGCCCCCCGATCTCCTTAAGCCCTAAGCCGATGGAGACTCCCCCGACCGGAGCGTTAAGCGGTGCGTAACCCCAGACGTTGTACTGGGTAGAGTCGAAGGATTCGTTGTAAACGGTGTCAGTATTGGGAGCACCGCCAGGATCTACATCGGCATAGCGCGTCAGGTAAGCGGTTTTCTCTGCTGTGCTGTTGTTCTTAATCGCCATCGTTACTTTCGCATATGGTTGGACACCGGTCTGTTTGGCAATCGTCTGGGTCAGAGTCCACAATCCGTCCGTCGTAGTTCGGGCGATTTTTACGGCGGCAGTGGTGTTCGAAACCAGAACAGGTGCATTCCAATTTCCGCTGTCGGCGTACGCCCAGTCGTAATACGAGGCATTCGTCGCAGCATCGCAAATGCCATAGCCTTCGCCGATGCCGCCTTGAGCGATGTAATCAAAGCCATTTGGCGTTTGGAGCGACACGATATTGCCGTTCACAGTCACACAGAAACTCAGGTAACTGTTGAGGTTTCCGGGAACCGTAAAAGAGTACGTGCAAGTGGCTGTCGCGGGCGGGAAGACAACAGCGTTTTTCGCCCCACCGTTCACGTTGATCGATTCGCTGGCCGGGGGGCGTGTCGTCACCTGAGGCAGCATCAGTGAAGGCGAGTACTGCGCCTGAGCGACAGTCGCGAAGGTCGTAGCGACTACTACCAACACAAGAATTGCTTTGTACTTCATATTGAGTTTCCTCCTGAGAGTCAAATTGACTGATGGCCCACCTCGAGGCTCTGATGGGACGAAGCGCAGGGAATTGGCCGCCAATTTAGCGCAAACCAGCCCGCCACGAGGGGAATCCCGGTAAGCCGAAAAACAACGTCCCCCCAACTTATGTCCCCTAGTCGAGCTTTGGTTTCTGGGCTCTACTTATGAAAACGCAAAAGCCACAGGAATCGGCTCACTGGGGGCTAATTACTGCCAAAATACAAGGTGCGTTAGGAACGCTGAGAGGGTTCTTCAATTTGGCAGGCGCGTTTGAAGGGTGGGAACGATCCACTGCGGGCCGCGCGGAATGCCGAATCGACAATCAGGTCGGGACAGACTACCGTTTGAGGGCTTTGAAGGTCATCTCAGTCGCAGAGCTTTTGTTCAACTGCTTCCATTCTGCAAACAACGCCGCGTAGTTCTTGGTGATGTATTCTTCGCGCGTGATGCCCAACTTTTTCGCCGTCCCGTCAATCCAGCGTGGCTTGCCCTCGATCTCGCAAAAGTCGCCGATCGGAGTGTGGTCAACGACAACCTGCCCTTTCCCGTCGCTCCACTCTGCCCGAAACTTCTCATAGCGGAACGACGGTGAATATCCCAAGGAATGCAGGATTGCTTCCATTTTCTTACCGTCGCTAATGCCGGTCTCCAGTTCGGTGCGACTGCTATGGCGAGAGATCTTTCCGCCGCTCTTGTGTGTCAGCTTCCAGGCCGATCCGAACTCCCGCAGCCGTAACAGTTCTTTACGCTTTTTCAGGACTTGCCCCGGCAGGTCATACAACGTGTTCATCTCGTGGGTACGTGGCGTTTCAAGCCGAAAGCCTGCTTCGTGCAGTTTGCGGCTGAGTGTGCGCAGATTCCCCACGCGGAACTTGATCTCGATTTCACGCGGCATAAGGGCAGTGTATTACGTGACGGTGGGATGCGGGATGAGATAAAGAGTCCGAGTTCAATCGCATGGGCTTCCGGTTGATCAACAGCGGAACGCATTCTCGCGGATAGCTGAATTTTGCCCAATGCCCAAAGCTGCGTCATTGTACTCTGTGCAGAGACAACTGAGTTTTGAGGCGATGTTATGATTTCGTCGAATTAGGACCGCAATATGAAGACCTTATACGAGAAGGACACGGCCGATGAACTGATTGGAAGGATCGACTGCCTGCAGGCGATCAGTGAACGCCAGTGGGGAAAGATGGATGTTGCTCAAATGATGGCGCATTGCTCGGCGGCGCTCGATATGGCCTCTGGGAAAGTGCTTTTGCCGCGTATGTTCATCGGAAGGCTGCTCGGTTCATTTGTGAAGCCGATCTACAGTAACGAGAAGGCGTTCTCGAAGAGCAGTCCCACCGACCCCAAACTCGTCGTCAGCGATCAAAGAGACTTCCAGAAGGAAAAGGATCAACTTAAGGTAAAGGTGCGCGAGTTCCAGGAGGGTGGGGAAGCGAAGTGCACACGCCATCCACATCCGTTCTTCGGGTCGCTAACGCCTTATGAGTGGGGCCGCGGCATGTACAAGCATCTCGACCACCATCTGCGGCAATTCGGAGCCTGATGTCAATTAGCGCGGGTTTTCTTGCCGCCAGTAGCCCTTGAGCAAACCCCACTCCTCGCGGTTCTTCTTCCAGAAAGTTGTCTCGTCTTGTTCCCACCAGCGCGCCGGCAGTTCGTAGTTCGGCTCGCGCTGAAGAGAATTCGGCTTCAGCAGGGCAGGAAGACTGTTCAGCGACTTGATCCCCGGCTGACGATGGCACCAGACGCAGCCCTGCATGATCGGAGTCATTCGACTCAAATCGATTTTGGTTTTTGGATTATCCAATTCATCGAAAGGCATTGCGTTGAAGACGAAGAGATCTTTCTCGTCGCGTCCAACTTCTCGCAAGCCTCCCGCGCGGCCTGAGAAGAGCAGAGCGCGGTCGAGTCGAATCTCGAAAAACTGCTGCCCACTCGCTTCAATCACAGTTGGCAAATCACCGGGCGTATCCCTGTGATCCGGCGCCAGGTTGTGATATACGCGAATCTGCACGCTCTCGGTAATCGGCGCTGGCACAAGATTTCCATGATCATCGAAGGCCGTCATCTGTCGAACTAATGCGACTTCTGTGCCTGGCGGAAATGTCGGCAGAAGAGGGTTGATCTCCGCTTGATCGGATGCTTCGCCGAAGCCACTAACCCAGGGTTCGGGGTAGCGCCACAAGTCGCGGAGATAATCGTAGGTGGCCTTGCGTCCTCCGGGAAGACGAAGGAAGATGAGGAATCGCGAGCGCCCTGAGAAAACTGAAACGTGCTGCGGTGCGGCAAGCCTCTCGCCGCCCTGGATCCAGACCCACGGACCATGCTGATCGAACAAGTCCGGCGGGAGAAAAGCTCGATCGGGATGGGAGGGATCGTAATCCTTTGGAAATTCTCCTGATGCTACCGCCTGTGCGTAGTTATCGGGCAGCAACGCAATTTCGCCAGAGGTCATAGCGAGTCTGCGCAACACCTCTGCCAGCCGGACCTGCAACTCTTTCTTCTCGCTCTCGAAAGCGTCATCGGAAGCGAGCGGTGTGCGCTGAACCGCCCAGTCGAAGACAGTCCACATGTCGCGGATAAAGAACGCGCGCTTGACCGGATCATGAATCAGTTTTTCAGCGTGAGATTGGAGAAACTCATCCAGAGCTCGGATCGCAGTCCTGTGAGACTTTTGTTCAAGCAAATGGCGGCTGCCGCTCACCAGAGGCAGATCAAGGGCATTAGCGCCGAAACTGGCTCCGCCCGCGTCCCGGCGCACTAGTAGAGCCGTGTACAAGCGGTTCCACGGGTGGGATGAGTCGGTATCGTAAATGGAGACTGCGAGTGCTGGCTGGGCCGCAGACTTGCTGGCTAGCCATGCTGCCGCCACTACGAGGATTATTGCTGCAAGGGCGGCAATCCGTCGCACGGATCACCTCCATAGAAAACCTTCAAATCGATATCTAGCCTTGGAACCTCGATCTGCCGGGAAAAGTTGCCAACCGGGCAGGGAAAAATGCTCTACGAGAAGGTCGGTAGTTTCACCAGATCATTTTTTGGCACCGACTCGAGATGTCCGCCGGCCCTGCGCCAGGCTGTCAGCCCGCCTACGATTACGTAGGTGTTGAATCCCTTGTCTCGGAGTATGTGCGCCACCCGGGCGCTAGTGGCTTCGCGTGTTCAAGTACAGTACAGATAAATGTCCTTGTCCTTGGGCAGGTTCTTGATTTCTTCTTCGAGATTGTTGGGCTCGATACGAATGGACCCGGCGATTCTTTCGGTACCGATATCGTAGTAGCCATGGCTGCGAACATCCACGATCTGCAGCCGATCCGCCTCTCCCGCGGCCAGTCGCTCGGCGAGTTCCTCCGCGTGAATGCGGGGCACGAAATCATATTCGCGGTACCGCTGATACTGCACGATGCGGTAAACGATATAAGTCACGAGCGCAACCACGATCAGCCATTCCATGACACGGCTGGCGGCGTAAATGCTCTTTAGAGTCGCCGCCAGAAAGTCGCGGGACACATATCCAAGCAGAAGATAGCTGAAGGTGTATAGAGCACAGCCAATAAGATCGAGCTGCAGGAACTGGCTAAACCGCATCTTCATGCTACCGGCGAGCGGCGCTGCCATGGTGTTAACGCCGGGGATAAACTTCGCGAAAATGAGGGTGGTCTTGCCCCGCTTGTAGAACGATTCGGCCGAGCGCAGCATGCAGGTTTCTGGATTCATGGACAGGCGGCACAGGAATCCGAGCAGTGCCCAACCCGTGTAGCGCCCCAGCCAGAATTGCCAAATGTCGCCGAGAAGCAGAGCGAACAAGGCGGCTAGTATCACTCCGGGAGCCGACAGGGTGTGCGAGGCAATCGCAGCACCGGCTGCCACCAGCGCAATGGAAGCTGGGAAGGGCAGGCCCACGGTCTCCGCCAGAAGAATGGCGAAAGTCAGGGCATAGCCGTGTCGCCCCATGCTTGCGAGGATATCGTTCATACCAGTAAGAGTATTGATTCTCCCGAACCGGAAAGGAATCAGTATAAACAAAGCCGGACGGTTCCGATGGGGCCGTCCGGCTCTGCAGTGCGAGGAGCGAGTCTCTCAGGAGGACTTTCCTCGACAGGGTGGGACGGTGGCTTGCACTCGAAGTCTCTCCGGCCCTGTCCGGGCCGGTGCGTCGAAAAAGCTAGGCGCTTTCCGTTTCAAACTTCGACTAAAGCCGCCGACTTTCCGTTGATAGGCCATCTCTGGCGGAGAGGCCCCAGGCGCCCTGCCTTTCTCAGGTGCCGAGGGGAGAGGTGAGGTCACCTTCCCGTGCCCCACTCGCATGCCAGTGCGTCTTGTTACCCTTCCGCGCTTACAGACGCTCCGATCAACTGACCGTATTGTGGTCCAGTTTGACGGGAGAATTCTGTGGCATTCGTCACCCTTCCAGGTGATGGCAGTCAAGGCAGTGGTTTGAGATTTTCTGTGAGTTGGATCACAAGAACCGGGTATAGGGGCTAGGGATTAGGGAATAGAGTTCGAGCGAACAAGGACGGCGGTCAAGGTCGGGCAACTATCCCCTAGTCACTAACCCCTGGTTCTCACTTCTCGCGGGCGACCACGAACTCGGGGGCCCAGAGGAGGGCCTGTTTTATCTCGGAATCGGGGAAGAAACAGAGGGATTTGCAGGCGGATTCGGCGTATTCGGCCGCACGGGACGTAGCTGATTCCAACGAACCGTACCGCTGCAGAATCTCGAGGATATCTGCGTGCGTTACTCCGTTGAAGGCCCGATCTCTCAGGATCTTTTCAATTTGCGACCGTTCGCTGTCGGTACAGCGCTCCAGCGCATGGATCACCGCCATGGTGACCTTTCCCTCACGCAGGTCGCTGGCAACAGGCTTGCCCAGAACATCCTCGGAAGCGGTCAGGTCGAGCACATCGTCTACGATCTGAAATGCCATCCCGAGATCGTGACCGTACTTGGCCAACGCGGCTTCCTGCTCCGGACTGGCACCGCCGAGGATCGCTCCCAGTCGCATGCAGACTGAGAACAGGCAGGCCGTCTTTCGGAAGATCAGATCAAAATGCTCGTCAAGCGTGATGAGCTTGCCGAGCTTCTCCATCTGCAGCAGTTCGCCCTCGACCATCTGCTGGGTGAGTTCAATTAGGGTGTCGAGAATGCGGAAATTCCGCTCCTGCACGGCAATCTTGAAGGCCTGCATGTAGAGCCAGTCACCGGCCAGAACGCACCTGGAATTTCCCCATTGGGTATTCGCGGCCGGGCGACCGCGGCGGGTCTTGGCATCATCGATGATGTCGTCATGAACCAGCGTCGCCGTGTGGATGATCTCCACGACAGCTCCGAGGCGCACTGCACCTCGACCCTCATAATTCAGGAGCTTGGCGGAGAGTAGCAACAGGGCTGGCCGAATTCGCTTGCCGCCTCCGCCCCGCAGATACTCGCCGATCTCGGTGATAGCCCTGACGTTGGAGACCGTATCGCGGCCGAACTCGTCTTCTAGGGCGACGAGATCGTCCCTGAGAAGATCGAAAACTTCCTTTCCGTTAATGGTGGCCGGCGCGCTCAAGTGAATGTAATTCTTTCGACCACGGAGTCACGGAGACACAGAGAAAAGGATTTTGATACGCTTCTCCGTGCCTCTGTGCCTCCGTGGTGAATCCTTAGTTCGTTCTGTAATTCGTAAACTGCAAATCGATTCCGAAATCGTGCCCGCGCAGCAGTGCGATCACCTCCTGCAGCGTATCTCTGTCTTTGCTGCTAATGCGCACCAGATCGCCTTGGATCGAAGCCTGTGCCTTCTTCTTCGAATCTTTCACCAACTTCACGATCTCTCGTGCCTTCTCGATGGCGATGCCTTGTTGCATGGTGACGCGCCGCTTCGCCGTTCCACCCGCGGCAGGCTCAACCGGTCCATAAGTTAGAGCCTTTAGTGAGACTCCGCGCTTCACCAACTTCTGCTGCAGGATGTCATTGACCGCCTTCAACTTATATTCGTCGGCCGAGTGCAGCACGATAGCGTCTTTTTCCTGCTCGATATTCGACTTGGAATCCTTAAGATCGAAACGGGTATGAATCTCCTTCAGCGCCTGCTGAATAGCGTTGGAGACCTCCTGCGTATCGACTTTGCTGACGACGTCGAAACTATTATCGGGCATGCATTTCTAATCTTTCTGAAACAAAGGAATCGTAATGTGAGGTTAACAGAACTCGATGCTTAGCGGGCAGGAACTTTGCTTTCAATGATTTCAGAGGTTTTGAAAAATTTGTAGAAATTGCGGGCAGTGCCCTCGCCGACTTCGTCCATCGACAAACCCCGCAGTTCTCCGATCTTGCGTGCAGTCTCCTTCACATAGGCGGGCTCATTCCGCTTGCCCCGGTACGGGATCGGAGCCAAATACGGGCAATCGGTCTCAATGAACATTCGGTCCAGTGGGACTTCAAGGGCGGCGTCGCGAATCTGCTGAGCCTTGGGAAATGTGACATTTCCAGCAAACGAAATCATGAAACCCATATCCAGTGCCCGCTTCGCCTGAGGCCAGTTTCCAGTGAAGCAGTGCAGAACGCCCCCAATGCCTTTGGGTGCCCACTGCTGATCAATGAGGCGCAGGCAATCATCCCAGGCATTTTCGCTGTTATCCGACGGGCGACAGTGAATCACAATGGGCAACTTTGCCGCGCCTGCCAGTTCCATCTGCCGAGTGAACACCTTCTGCTGCGTGTCGCGGGGTGAATGGTCGTAATAGTAGTCAAGCCCGATCTCGCCCCACGCGATCACCTTGGGATGCTTTGCCAGTCGCTCCATCTCGGCGAAGGAGTGGTCGGATGCCAGTCGAGCCTCATGCGGATGGATTCCGACCGTCGCGTACATAAAGGGATATTTTTCGGCCAGCCGAATTCCGGCATCAAGTTCAGGCGGACCATCGCCGTTGCCGATGGCTACCATGGCCATGACCCCTGCCTCGCGTGCGCGAGCAATCACTTGCTCGCGATCCGAGTCAAACTGCTTGCCGTCGAGATGTGCGTGAGAATCGACAAACATAGGAAATCAGGCGTCCGGCTTCAGGCTTCCGGCGTCAGCAAATCAGCTTATGCGCGCCACGCCGTTTACTTCAGTCTCGCCCCTACGGGTACATCCTCCAGAAAGCTGGCGAGTACCGGTTTCCCGCCTTCCAGCGATGCCGCTACGATCATTCCGTTCGATTCCAGTCCGCGCATCTTTCGCGGTGCGAGATTTGCGACTATGACCACTTTGCGACCAACCAACGTCTCTGGCGCATAGGCCTCGGCAATTCCCGCCAGCACCTGGCGGACTTCTGTCCCGATATCCACCTCCAGTCGCAGCAACTTGTCGGACTTCGGAACCCGCTCGGCGACCTTCACCAGCCCGACGCGCAGATCGACTTTGGCGAAGTCGTCGATGGTAATCTTGCCTCCTCCGTCGGCGGAGGGCGCTCCAGGCACAGCTACCACTGGTGGTGCCTTGACGGGCGCGGGCGTTTGCGGCGCCGCTGATTCCTCGGTAGCCGGCCCGCGTTGTTGGTCTTCCATGTTCTGCATCCTTTCGATGGCGCTTTTATCCGCGCGTGGAAATACCGGGCTGACATCGCCCAGCCGGGTGCCGAGTTGCAGTTGACCCCAGTCAAGCTTGTTCAAATCGAGTTTCTGGATATCGCCCAGCCCCATCTGCTGCCAGATCTTTGCTGTAGCATCCGGAATTACCGGGTGGGCGAGCGCAGTCGCAATCCGCAAGGCCTCCGCCGATGTGTAGAGCACTGTCGCCAACCGGGCCCGGCTCTCGTCATCCGGCTTCTCGCCGAGCGACCAAGGCTCGTTCTCCACGATGTACTTGTCGACCGTGGCCACGAGATTCCATGCGGTCTCAAGTGCGCGCGAAAACTGGAACTGATCAAAGAGCGCGGAGAACTCACGAATCGCCTTGCCGGCGCTGTCGGCCACGGCATCGTCCGAGCTCCGCTTTGCGACCGCATGCGACGGATACGGGACCTCGCCTTTGAAGTAACGGTTGATCATCGTTAGCGTACGGCTGGCAAGATTTCCAATACCATTCGCCAGGTCGGAGTTGTAGCGTTGCACCAGTGCGTCGAAGGAGAACGATCCATCCTGCCCGAAAACAACTTCCCGCAGCAGGAAATATCGCAGCGCATCGGCACCAAGGACGTCGAGTATCGTTTCCGTACGCACGATGTTCCCGCGCGACTTCGACATCTTGCTCTCTTCAAACAAAAGCCAGCCATGGGCCACGATCGCTTTCGGCAACGGAAGTCCCGCCGCCAGCAGGAACGCCGGCCAGTACACGCAATGGAAGCGGACAATTTCCTTGCCAATCATGTGCACATCGGCCGGCCAGTACTTCTTGAATGCTTCTTGCGCTCCGGCGTGCGCCGATCCGTAGCCAATGGCCGTAATGTAATTGGCCAGTGCATCGAGCCACACATAAATGACGTGCTTCGGGTCGTCGGGAACGGGAATTCCCCAGGAAAATGTCGACCGGCTGATCGACAAGTCCCTCAACCCTGAACGTACAAACGAGATCACCTCATTCCTCCGGGTCTCGGGGCGAATGAAGTCTGGATTCGAATAAAGCTCCAGCAGCTTGTCCTGAAAAGCCGAAAGCTTGAAGAAGTAATTTTCTTCATGGACGGTTTCTGTAATTCGACCGCACGTGGGGCAGGGATCGCCGGGCTGGGCGCCGTCAACGTAAAGCTCATCCGAGACGCAGTACTGGCCGGTGTAAGTGCCCTTGTAAATGTAGCCGTTGTCGCGAATTTGCGTGAACAAGGCCTGCGCCCGCTTCTTATGCCGCTCTTCTGTAGTGCGGATGTAGTCGTCATTCGAAATCCCCATCCGCTTCCACAGGGCGCGAAATTCGCCGGAGATTTCATCCGCATACTGCTGCGGAGACTTGCCCGCGGCCTGCGCGGCTCGTTCGATCTTCTGTCCGTGCTCGTCGGTACCCGTTAAAAAGAACGTGTCATCGCCGAGTAACCGGTGCCGTCGCGCGATTGTGTCGCAAGCGATCGTCGTGTAGGCGTGGCCGATGTGCGGCCGCGCGTTCACGTAATAAATCGGAGTAGTGATATAGAACTTTCTGGCCATAATCTTGGTTGTCGGGTCACCGGAAGTTACAGCTCTGTGACCCCCTGTGTCCTCTGTGGTTAAAGCTTTTTGTCTTTCGAATAAGCGCGCGAGGCTTCCTGCATCACGGTTTTCAAAGGCACGTGATGCTCGGCCGCGATCCGACGGCAGTCCTCGTACTCAGGCGCGTAGTTGGTAACGGTTCCATTCATGCTGGCAATCTTGATGCGAACCTCACCCCATTCGGTGCATACGCTCTCCCATCGTCGCGCCAGCGTCTGACGCGATTCTTCGCGGCGGCGGATCCCTAAAGTCGAGGTCTCCGCAAAAAGCAAATGCATCATCTTTTCGGCATCCTCGGGATTGCAGAGCACCGTGAGAAGAGTTCCCGGCCGGTTCTTCTTCATCTGCACGGGAATTCCCAAAACATCCAGGGCGCCTTCCTCGAAAAGTCTGTCCATCACGTATCCAAAAACCTGAGGATTCAGGTCGTCGAGGTTAGCTTCGAGCACCGAGATGACTTCTGCTTTGGTCTTTTCTGCTAGCGCAGGCAATGCTTCACCGATCACGAGCCGCAGAACATTCGGATGGCCCGGAAAGTCCCGCGATCCTGCTCCGTATGCGGATTTCTCGACGATCATCCGCGGGAATGAGCTAAAGCGCGAAGCCAGCGTGGCAGCGATTGCCGCTCCCGTTGGAGTGACTAGTTCGGCCTGTACACCCGACGAGTAGCAGGGCGCTCTCTTCAGCAGTTCCAGTGTCGCAGGCGCGGGAACCGGAAATGTTCCATGCGCGCATTTTACCGTGCCACCGCCCACGTTCAACGGCGAACAAATGATCTCGTCTACGCCGAGCGCTTCGGCACCGACGGCCGCACAGACGATATCCACGATGGCATCAACCGCGCCAACCTCGTGAAAATGAATCGACTCAATCGGAACCGCATGGATCTTTGCTTCCGCAGCACCCAGAGCTTCGAAAATCCTGATAGCATCCTTTTTCGCCGTCTCCGAAATTGCGGCTGCAGCGATAATCCGACGGATTTCTGTCAATCCACGATGAGGATGCTCGTGTTTGTGCGGAGCACTAGTTTTCTCCGCGGACGATTGGTCGTGCGTATGAACGTGCGAATGATCATGCGAGTGACTGTGATCGTGCGTGTGAGAGCGTGCATGCTCATGTGTGTGGGTGTGATCATGCGAATGTCTGACGACAACAGACTCCTGCTTCGCCCAGTACTCCTCCCGGGGCATGTCCTTTTCGCCGTCAACCCAAACGTCGACCTTTGTCGCCGAGATTCCGCTGCGCAACACCTTGGAAGTCTCCAGCCTCGCTCCGACGCCCAAAGCCGCCACCGTGTCCTCGAGCAATTTAGGCGAGACTCCGGCATCCACCATGGCGCCAAGGAACATGTCGCCGCTAATGCCGGAAAAACACTCGAGGTACGCGATACGCATAGGCGATCTCTTTCACCACGGAGTCACGGAGATATCGAGAACAAACAAATGATTTCTTTGGGTTTCTCCGTGTCTCTCTGTCTCCGTGGTGAATACGGCTGGTGTGTTTCATCATAGGGAAGCGTGGCGTGTGCGGTCAAACGTCCGCCGAGCGTTAACTCCTGTTAGAATCACTGTTTCTTCAATAACTTAGAGGGTCTTCTTGTATCGTCATCTCGAACATCGTTTAACCCAGCGAGTGCTGGAGTGTCTCGAAAAGCGTCATCCTGGAGTCGCGCTTCCGGCCGTCGTGGTTGAGCAACCCCCAAAGGTAGAGCTTGGGGATTTTGCCATCCCGATGTTTCCATATGCCAAGCCGCTGCGCTCTGCGCCCTTGAAGATTGCGGAGGCTATCCGGTCCGAGATCGGGCAGATTGAAGGCATTTCCGATTTGCAAGTTTCTCCTCCGGGTTATCTGAACGCCAGAATTGACCGTGCCTGGATGGCCGCGAACCTGGCGGCAGATGCCAAGCCCGAATCAACGACGCCGCCCGGGAAAATTCTGGTTGAGCACTCTAGTATCAATCCCAACAAGGCTGCGCATATCGGGCATCTTCGAAACGCGATCCTGGGGGATACATTTGTCCGCTTGTTGCGGTATGCGGGCAGGGAAGTCGACATTCAGAACTACATCGACAACACGGGCGTGCAGGTTGCCGATGTTGTGGTGGGTTTTATTCACATCGAGAAGAAGTCGCGAGCCGACATTGAGGCTCTGACCCGACAGCCGCGTTTCGACTATTAC
>AP72_2010_repI_A100DRAFT_1000082_pt1 | contig 16713 bp, 19 predicted proteins | sample AmaPasrepliIA100_FD_9193 | JGI IMG/M metagenome (IMG submission 9193)
AAGTCGCGGCGGTGAATCCGAATACGATTGTTGTTTTGAATGTGAGCCAGCCGATTGCGATGCCGTGGCTTGATCACGTGAAAGCCGTGTTGCAGATGTGGTGGCCCGGCGATGAAGGCGGATGGGCCACGGCGAACGTACTTCTGGGAAAAGTGAATCCCGCGGGACGTTTACCATTCACCTGGGCGAAGAAGCTTGAGGACTATGCGGCGAATGATCCGGCTCATCCTGAGCGGTCTGCTGCGGGTGTGGACAAGAAAACGACTTTCAGCGAGGGGGTGAACGTTGGGTATCGGTGGTTCGACAAGCAGGGGACGGCGCCGTTGTTTCCGTTTGGTTTCGGGCTGTCGTATACGAAGTTTAAGTACTCAGATCTGACTGTTCATCCCGCGGAGGGTGGCGGCCTGTTCATCGGCATGAAGGTCAAGAATGCGGGCACTGTCGCGGGCGATGAAGTGTTGCAGGTTTATCTGGGCGCACCGGAACAACGGCCTAATGGAGCCGACTTTCCCGTGCACGCGCTGGCCGCTTTTGATCGCGTGCATCTGGATGCGGGGCAGGCGCGGGCCATTGCCATTCAAGTTCCTCCGCGAAGGCTGGAGTTCTGGTCGGCGGCGGAAGGAAAGTGGATCAAGGCGACGGGATCCCGTGAGGTGCTGGTGGGAGGGTCGTCGCGGGATTTGCCCTTGAAGAGCAAGGCGACGATTCAGTAGTCGACGACAGGTCTCGGAGAAGTCGGTTTTATCTTTAGCTTCCAGCCGTCAAAATCCCCACTTCTGGCAACACCGGCCAGAAGTGGGGCACCGGTTTCATGTGGCGCAACTGATACGTTGATGTCCGAATTCAACTGCGCCTCACATTGACGGGTATATGTGTATGTGATGTCGTGATGTAGATTATCCTTCTGCGCAGACAGGAGCACAGCTAGATGGACCGTTAGCTAGTTGACGTTCAGTGTGATTGTGCAACCGGCCGAGAGAAATGTTCGAAGGTAATGTTCTCTTGAGGTGGCAGCCATGTTGGCCGGGTTCAGAAACCATGGCTAACATCTATGAAACCATTTCTAATTTGTGAAACGATTCTTAATTTTGGTGTTTACCCCATGACTCCAGAAGAGTGAGAGCGAATGAATTCTCTGTGCCTGCGTATCCAAGAGGACAGAACTATGACAACTTTGCCGCGCTGTTGCGTGAGATGAGCGAACTGATCGAATGCAAGGAGAAACGTCGATTTAAGGATCGGCCTAAGCTTGTATGGCAGAGAACCCGATCTTGGATGCGAGTGCCGGCAGTTGTGCATCGGATTGTGAAATCGAGATACCGGCTGAACCAGAAAAGGTAGGGATCATATTCGATGCGGCCGACGAACTGTTTCGCGAACTTCGCGTGGAAAACCGGTTTACGGGTCCAGATGGCGGTTTGGTCGCATTGAGCGAGGGAACACAACTGGAAGTAACGCTGGAAGCAGAAATCGCCGATAGATCGACGAACTGACCTACGGAATCCTCGAAACGTAGTTTAAGTTTGAATCGGCAGTGTCGGCTTCGGCACGGAGGCTACACCGTATTCCCTGGGTGATCCCGTTCGGAACCGACACAAGAAATCCAAGTGACGCATGTAAGCGTACTCCCAATGGTTGCCCTCGCCCGACTGATCCGGCGGCAAAAGTAAACAACATGATTCCTGAATCTGCTTCGACTTCTTCAAGACCTTCGATGAGCATGCGATCTTGCTCATTGTTTGACGCCCTCCTGAATCGCCGCTCTCGTCGTTTTGCTGCTGGAATGAAGCTCAACGGAGGCCCGCTCGCTTACCAGAGCGCCCGCCAACCCTATCCCCTGACGATTGACGAAGAAGCGGCATTGGCATTCGCTGCCTGTGGCGTTACGGGATATGCGCTGGCCGAATTGCCTTACGATAGCGGGTCCGTGGCGGGCGGTGGTGGCGGCAACATCATGAAGCAATTTGTAGCGCGGACCGTGCCGAGTGCCGACGCGCTGCACACGGTGATGGTATTCGTCATCAACGACGAGGGCACATGGATGCTGAGGCGGCCACAGGATCTCCCCGCCCATGAGGTCGCGGGCTTGATACAAATGGCGAGGGAACAGAAACTCTCGGATCTTTATCTCCGCAATCGTGTGCAAATCGCAGATCGCAGAGTCGATGTTCCACGCGATTTGCCGTTCGTTCCCCCTTTCAACAAGTGGTCAGCGAACGTGACAGGCACTACCTACTTTATCTGTGTCAATGAACTGACTGCGCTGTATATCAATATATCTGTTGTCTGCCTTCAGCGATGACTTCAAGTACTTCATCGTAGACGACCGCAGAGGATTCCGTCCCGCAGGCGTTGCCAGATTTGCCCAATCCAAGGGTGGCCCGCTGCACGATGATCCGCGCGACGGCAGGTTCATGACCGTCACTTTTCTGGAATCATGGCTCTTTGAACTCGCAGCTGGAAGCAACCTCTTCGCTCGTTCGAGTTTACGACGGCGAGCAGCGCTCAGGCCTTTCCCGCCGCGATTGATGAAGTATGTGAGCATGCGCATGCCGGACCCTGGACCCTTGGGAGAAACCTTCTTCGAGGCCAGTGCCCGTGCGATAGTTGAGGCGTCCTTGGCAAACAAGCCCTTCTTCGGGTGAGTAAAGTCCGTTTTTACCTTCGCAACCCAGCGCCTTCCAGCGATTTGTCCCCGGGCCTTTGCTGCCTTCTTTGCTTTTGATCTCCGCGCTACCATGACAACGCACCTCCGACTCTAGTCTCGGATGCCGACGAATGCTCGAAAGGTTCGTTGGCCGAAGACCTAAACATACAAAGACCGAAACACACAACGAGACGGGATCTCCGTTTCTGCTCGTGGCGCCTCTCTCACCCCGGCGTGGTATTGTCCTTCATCAATTGGGCATCCGGTTCGATGAATATCCGAATCATCGTCGGCTCCTGGCAGCGTAGAAAAGTATTGTGTCCTTATAGTGTCGTGCGCGGAAGACAGTTAGCTCAAGGGGTTTGGTTCGACCGCTTGGAATCGCTCTGCTGCGTCGCGGATTGCATTCTCAATTCTCAGGACCTCTTCGTCACTGATTTCTGAGAATAGGTCACGTTTTGCCTTTGATAATTTCCCTTTGTTCTGGTGAATCAGCTTGATCAAAAGCGCAGCCCGCTGGTTGGGCATGTCGACGAGATCCATGACATCCTTCATGGCGGCATCAAAGAACTTGAGGAAATCCAGTTCACGCTTCAGGTCGCGTCCAATCGTGTCCTCAATGCAATCGAACAGGTATTCGGCGTGAGTAGTAGCATCGAAAAAGCGGTACAGGTCAGCTGTCTCGTTCAAGACTGTCAATTGCTGCTGACTGTCCAGGCTGTAACTGATGAACCCCGAAATCGCACGCGAGAAAGTCTCAAGAACTCGATCGTAGGCAGCCATGTCCCGAAGCATGGCAGCTGAAACCGGGAAAACTACACTTGGTGGGTTGAATTTCGTCTTGGACAAGACGCTGTGAACGAGAAAACGGTGAATACGCCCATTGCCATCGACGAATGGGTGTACAAAGACAAATCCAAACGCGGTCGCGGCAGCCACACAAACCGAATGGACTCGACTGTCGGCACTGAGTAAGCGGTTCGTCATCTGCATCCAGCCACTCATCAGCGACGGCACATCCTGAGGCCTTGGGCAGATGAAATGGATCTCCTGGGAAAAGTCGGGCAGAGTTTCGCCGATATAGACCTGGATGTCGCGCCAATCCTTTTGCGCATAGCGGGGATCGACGATTGCGTTTTGCAGATTGACGAATGATTGCTTCGAACCCGGATCAAATTTCTCTGCCCGCATTAGAGCGGCGACGAATCGTTCTGTGCGATCCTTGATCGGTGCTTCACCTTCGATCGCAAACGAGGACTTCGTTTCTTTGGTAAATAAGTAATGAACCGCTCGCTTAAGAACAGCAGGCTCGACTGCAGAGACCAGAGCGTGAGCGCGCCCGGCAAGATTCTTGTCCATGTTAGCTTCGAGACGCTCGGTTCTTCGAATAAGCGGGCAGTAGTCTTTGTTCCCGAGGAGATTGTCAAAAATGCGTTGTCTGCGAACTCGCTCAACGGTTCCAACAATGTGAAGACTTGGGTCGAGAAGGTCGACATAGGGTCCCGAGGTCAGATCGGGCAGATCGAGAGCTTTGCCGGTAAGCAGTTCATACAAATACCAGGCGCGGCGAGCAAAAATTCCGTTAGGTTCGTTTTGAATCCATTGCTCGATCTCGGACTTAGGAACGGATCGGAATGCTGCTTGGTAGACGCCTAGTTCGATGGGCTCGTAACGAAGGGCAAACCGAAGCTGACCGGCGGTGGTTCTGGGAGGTTGATAGGACTTGGGATATTGTTCGAGGACTTCCGTGTCCGTGATTCGCGTTTTTCGTGTCCCGGTAATGACGGACTTGACTGCGGGAATCGGAACTTTGAGATCGAGGTCTTGGATGAGCGCATGGAGGCCCGCCAGGGTTTCTTCATCGCCCTTTTGACTGCTCATCGGGTGCTCCTTTGAAATCCTTCCATGCAGATCGAAAATATCCCAAATTGTTGCGAATATCGCAAATACGCCCCAATTGTGCCCGCTGAATTATCGGGAAATCCCTCCAGACGTATCAAATAGGCTCCAATATTAAACATCAAAGATTAAATTTACTCCACTAAAACGCGGATTTCCGAGCAAACCTTCTGTTTTCAATTATTTCTATCTACATGTCAAGAATGCCACTTGTCGAACGCTGTTCATTTATTAATATCGTTCACGATTCGTGTACCGGTAGTAGGAATGACAAGCCCGCAACGGCTGTTCCAGGAGTCCCTACTGCTTGTTGGTTGAATTCTCCAGATGTGCAAAAGGGGTCCAGAGGCCGCTGTCGCCATGCCTATATCCCAAGTTCCGACCGCTGAAACCGAGGATGCACCGTAGAGCGGTTTGCTATTCGTAAGCTCTAAAGCTTGAATAACGTCCTGCTTTTACCGCCTTCCGCGCGGGGAAGATGGCTCCTGACAAAGCCCTACGTCTCTGTCGAACTTTACTCATCGTGGCGGCTGTCCCTGGGACCGACACCCCAATGCGCGCGCCGCCCACGAAATCGCAGCCGCCATCGCGGCCGACCTGCGCCACCGGATTGCAGTCGTAGGACCCTTGAGAGAAGAGCAAGGGGAGTGGGATGGACGAGGCTCGTGTGAGCAAGCGGTGATGCATGTGTTTCTGTCCGAAGTTTTTGTGGTGCCCTGATGTAAAAAGATTGTCACTTCCTTCGCCGGCAGCATTCCTTCGTTATTGCAGATGAATCCGACTGACAGCGTTCGAGGTTTACAAAGTATCCAAAGACTTAAGGCAGTTCTGCATAACAAAGGCGGAGAAGCAATGACGGTGCAATCAGGCTCACCTAAGCGATGACTATGTCTATTTGTTTCTGGATGGGGTAAGTCTGTGGGTACGCGGGCCCAGTGGGCGCAAGCAGGTGCAGATGCTGGTGGCTTATGGAATCCGGCAAGACGGGAGCCGGCACTTGCTGGCTTTTTTACGCAGTCAGGGCGAAGGCCAGGCCGATTGGGAGGGGCTGCTTGAGGATCTATGCCGGCGCGGACTCGAGGTCGATCGCTGGGACTGATTCTGACCGATGGCTGCGCCGGCCTGGCGGCGGCCATACGCACCGTCTATCCCCGGGTGCACCATCAGCGCTGTTGGGTGTACAAGATGCGGAACATTCTGCGGAACATTCTGGAGAAGGTACGAAAAGGCAATTATGACGCGGTCAAGCAGGATGCCCAAACCATCTATCGAGCTGAGAGTCGTCGCCTGGCGGAAACCGCTTTTCGCGATTTCCGCCGTCGCTGGCAGCGCCAGTATGGCCCCATGGTGCGGCAACTGGAACGCGATCTGCCGGAGCTGCTTTCGTTCTTCCGCTTCCCTCGGCATCTGTGGAAGAAGTTACGTACCACCAACATCATCGAGCGTTGCTTTGTGGAGGTGCGGAGGCGAACCCGGCCCATGGTGTGCTTCGTGAATGTTGAAAGCGTGGATCGAATCATCTACTCCATCTTCCAGCGTTTTAACCTGGAATGGAAAAATCGCACCCTCAAGCTATTTACACAAGCAGCTTGACATCACCTATACCCCGCCTCACATTGACTTGATCCGCTCAGCCACCTAACATGACGGCCAATGATCGGGCAGACGATTTCTCACTACCACGTCGTCGAAAAGCTTGGTGGCGGCGGCATGGGAGTGGTGTACAAGGCAGAGGACACGCAGCTTGGGCGGTTTGTTGCCCTCAAGTTCCTGCCTGACGACGTCGCGGGTGATCCGCAGTCGTTCGAGCGGTTCCGCCGCGAAGCGCGTGCGGCCTCGGCGCTGAATCATCCCAGCATCTGCACGATTCACGAGATCGGCGGGCACGTGGAACGCCCGTACATTGTGATGGAATTTCTGGAAGGGAAGACCCTGAAGGAAACAATCTTCGGGCGGCGATGGAAATCCAGAAACTGATCGACTTTGGCATTGAAGTGACCGATGCGCTCGACGCCGCTCATACGAAAGGAATTGTTCATCGCGACATCAAGCCAGCGAACCTGTTCGTTACGGAGCGGGGGCACGCGAAGGTTCTCGATTTCGGTTTGGCGAAAATCAATCCGCTGGTGCCGGACAAAGCCAGTTCCGTACCCACGGTGACGGAACAACATCTCACGACGGCAGGCAGCACGCTCGGAACCGTGGCGTACATGTCGCCGGAGCAGGCCCTGGGCAAAGAACTCGATGCCCGCACGGACCTATTTTCGTTGGGAACGGTTCTTTACGAGTCGTCAACCGGACTGCTGCCGTTTCGCGGTGAGACATCGGCTGCGATCTTCGATGCGATCTTGAACAAGACGCCGGCACCGCCAGTTCGGATCAATCCAGAAATTCCGGCGGAGTTGGAACGCATCATCAGCAAGGCACTGGAAAAAGATCGAGATGTGCGCTATCAAAGCGCCGCGGAGATGCGCGCCGATCTGAAGCGGCTGAAGCGCGACACGACGTCCGGATCGGTGAAGGTTGTTGCGAAGCCGAGTGCGCTCAAAAAGGTGTGTCGGCCGTGGTTGTTTCCAATAGCAGCACTCGGTCTGCTGGTGGTAGCCGGGCTGGGCTGGTTAGTGTTGCCGGTCAGCGCTCCAAAAGTGAAATCAATCAACCAGATTACGCATGACGGTCTTCCCATCGGGCGCATGTCTACAGACGGAAACCGGATCTACCTCACGCAGTTTCGGCCCGAGGGGTTAGTGTTGTCCCAGGTGAGCGTTGGCGGAGGAGAGACGTCTTCAATTCCCGTACCGATCGACGCAATGACGCTCCTGGATATTTCTGCCGACCACACGCAACTGCTCGCGGGAAAATTAATCCCGACCGGCACGCAGGATGCACCGTTGTGGTCGGTGCCGCTGCCGGCTGGTTCGCCGCGCCAGTTGGGAGTGCAGGGGCGGAGTGGGGCATGGTCTCCGGATGGACAGACCCTGGTTTATTGCAGCGGCTCTGACATGTATCTGGCTAAAGCCGACGGCAGCTCGCCTCGGCGGCTGGCGACTTTCAAGGGAGCGCCGTTCTTTCCGCGTTTCTCTCACGACTCCAGCCGCATACGATTCACACTGGCTGCGGAGAATGCCAGTTCGCTCTGGGAAATTCGCCTGGATGGATCCGGATCACGCCAATTGTTCCCGGGATGGCACAATCCCCCGGAGGAGTGCTGCGGTGCATGGTCTGCAGATGGGCGCTATTACTTTTTCACCTCTATCAATGGGCGTGACAACGATATTTATGCAGTGGCGGAGCCGGGCGGAATCTTCCCCAAGCGCGCTCATGATCCTGTACGGCTGACAAACGGTCCGCTTCAATATTCGCAGGTCCTTCCAGATCTTTCCGGGAAAAAACTGTTTGTGGAAGGCATTCAGTCGCGAGCAGAGTTTGTCCGTTACGATCTGCACACGCAGCAGTACCTTCCTCTTCTCCCGGGTGTATCGGGTACCGATGCTGCATTCTCACGGGATGGGCAGTGGGTTGCGTACGTTTCAGTTCCAGATATGACGCTGTGGCGCAGCCGAGTGGACGGCAGTCAACGCGTACAACTGACCTATCCTCCACAGGCCGTGGCACTCCCCAGGTGGTCTCCAGATGGGACACGAATTGCTTACAGCACCGCTGAACTGGGGAAGCCGTGGAAGATTTTTGTGATTTCCGCGCAGGGAGGATCGCCGGACGAACTCCTGCCTGACGATCATGAGAGCGAGCTGGACGCAACCTGGTCCGCTGACGGAAACCAGGTCGCATTTGGACGGCCAGCGCAAGCGGGTAGCCCGAATATTCAGGTTGCCGACGTCAAGAATCACTCAGCCTCAACGTTTCCCGGGTCCGGGGGACTGTTTTCGCCGCGCTGGTCGCCCGACGGACATTACATGGCAGCGGTTGGAGTGGAGGGATCCACCAAGCTGAAGCTTTACGATTTCAAGACGAAGATGTGGTCTGATTGGTGGACTGAGCCAAACAATATCAATTACCCGGACTGGTCCGCGGATAGCCGCTATCTGGCTTGGGACAACTTCGCGACAAGCAATCCCACCTGCCGCCGGATTAAAGTCGGCGACCATCAGGCAGAAAACCTTTTCGTGATTAAAGATCTGCGGCGCTACATCGGACTGTTTGGAACATGGGGCGGGCTGACTCCCGATGGCTCGCGCCTGTTCGTGCGCGATCTGAGCACGCAAGATGTGTACGCACTCGATGTAGATTTGCCCTAACTGTGACACCTATGAAAAGACGCACGTTCATGAACCTGACGGCTGGCGCTGCGACGGCGCTGGCATTCAATCCTTGGGCACGCGCAATCGGACAGCAGAAGACTCCGGTTGCGTATCCCGATCCAGCGATTGAAGTCGTGGATCCGCGATTCGCGAAATATAGAGTCCAAAGCGCTGCAGTGGAGAGACTCCATACGGGCACGCGCTGGGCGGAAGGGCCCGTGTGGTTTGGCGATGGACGATATCTTGTGTTCAGCGATATCCCAAACAATCGCATGCTGCGTTGGCTGGAAGATACGGGCGAAGTCAGTGTGTTCCGCAGTCCGTCGAACTACAGTAACGGCAACACGCGAGACCGGCAGGGAAGGCTTGTCACCTGCGAACACGATTCGCGCCGGGTTACGCGTACGGAACACGATGGGAGCATCACGGTGCTGGTTGATCATTTTCAGGGCAAGCCTTTCAACGCTCCGAATGATCTGGCAGTTCATTCCGACGGCGCGATCTGGTTCACGGATCCGGGTTACGGGATCATGTCGAACTATGAAGGCCACAGGGCGACGTTCGAGCTCCCGACGAATGTCTATCGCCTTGATCCGAATATGCGCGAGATCGCCGTGGTGGTCGGCGATATGGACAAGCCGAACGGCATCTGCTTCTCGCCGGATGAGAAGAAGCTTTACATCGTCGACACGGGCGAACCGAAACATCAGGGCGATCCTCGACCGATTCGGGTTTATGACGTCGACGACGGCAAGCGCCTGAAGAATGGACGCATGTTTGCGAACCTGGCGCCGGGCTCGTCAGATGGTATTCGCTGCGATGTGGATGGGAACGTATGGTCCGCAGCCGGGTGGGGCCCGGACGGTTTCAACGGTGTGCATGTGTTCGCGCCCGACGGGGTGTTGATCGGCAAAATTCACCTGCCGGAAACCTGCGCGAATCTTTGTTTCGGCGGTGCCAAGAAAAACCGGCTGTTTATGGCTGCGAGCCAATCCCTCTACGCTGTGTATGTGGGAACTGAAGGTGCACTGCAACCTTGATTTCTTCGTGCCGAATGCCTCTACGCGGCATCAGCCTGCGAAAAATTCTGTCGATACTTGGTTTGTTTTTGTTCCTCTATGGGCTGGGTGTTCTTGTGCGCGGACGATTTGGCATCGCCGTCTCAGTTCGCAATAGGAGCGGAAAAACCTTGCAGCAGGCCCACTTGACGTTGAAGCCGCGCGGTCAAGAATACGATCTCGGTCTCCTTGGGAACCAACGCGAAGTCAGAATCTTCTTCCGTCCGCGGACGGAATCACACATCGCACTGACGATCATGGGAGCGACTGGCCCTCGCGTTGAGACTGTGGTGGGATACGTTGAAGCCGGATATTGCGGTAAAGCCGAGGTCGAAATCCTGCCGGGAGAAAGAATCAACTCCATCGAGAGGATCGACCCGGTCTGGTGCAAGAAAAGCTGGCTTGATTTCTTCTAGGTAAGGAAAAATCCCCACCTCTGGCAAAACCGGCCAGAGGTGGGGCACCCGGCACTAAAAAGATAAGAAGGAATAATCCATGACATCCGAGGTAAGTCGCCGCGAGTTTGTGAAGATCACAGCCGGCGCCAGTGCGGCGCTTGCGATCCCGACGAGGGCTCTAACGAACAGTTCCTCCAAGATGATCGGCATCCAGATCGGTGCGATCTCGTTTGTGGATGAAGGTACCGAAAAAGTTCTCGACATACTGCAGGAGCGCGGCGGCGTGAACACATTGTTTCTCGCGGTATTCACCTACGGCCGAGGCATTGCAGGACGGCAGATTCCCGGGCAACCGCTGCCGGATCACGGCAAGCAAGAATACGATCTCAACTTTCACGGCGGAAATTTCGCCACGCCTCACGCCGAGTTTTACAAGAACACGGTTCTCAAGGAGACCCGCGCGCCCGATCACGGGAATCTCGACATCCTGGCCGAGGTGGTACCGGCAGCCAAAAAGCGCGGCATGAAAGTCATCTGCTGGCTGGAAGACGTCTTCCGTCGCGACGTGCCAAACGTTGAGAAGGTGCAGGAACGCGATCTTTACGGACGCAATGCCGAGACACTGTGCGTGAATAATCCCGATTACCGGAATTTTCTGACCGGTCTGGTCGAGGACTATGCGCGTTCGTACGACATTGACGGAATCATGTGGGGATCGGAGCGGCAGGGCGCGCTTTGTGACAGCCTGGGAGCAACGCACGACACGCCGCCGGTTGATCCGGGAGAGGTGACCTGCTTCTGCGAATTCTGTCAAGGCAAGGCGAAAGAGCGCGGAATCAATGCCGATCGTGCCAGGCAAGGTTTTCTGGAGTTGGAGAAATTCGTCCGCGCGTCGCGCAGTGGGAAACGTCCGATTGACGGTTATTACGTGCAGTTTTGGCGGCTATTGCTGCGATATCCGGAACTCGCCGCATGGGAGATGCTCTGGACCGACAGCCTTCGCGAGACCTACGCGGCGATCTACAGGACGGTGAAGACCGCGAAGCCAGCAGTGCCGGTGGGTTGGCACATCTGGCATAACAACTCGTTCAATCCGATCTATCGTGCGGAGCAGGATTTGCAGGAACTGTCCAAGTATTCAGACTTCATCAAGGTCGTGATGTACAACAACTGCGGCGGTGAGCGGATGGCGCTGTACGTGGACAATGCCGGCGCAACGCTTTATGGAGATCTGACGAAACAGGGGCTTCTGGATCTGAATTACGCCGTGATGGGATTGAAAGAGGGAAGTTACGAGCAGATTCCGCACGCCGGTCTTTCGGCGGACTATGTTTTCCGTGAGGCGAAACGCGCCCTGGAGGGCGTCGCGGGGACGANAACGCAGATCTGGCCCGGGATAGATATCGACATCCCAACAGAATCCAACCACAGTAAATGCACGCCGCAGAGTGTGAAGCACGCCGTGCTCGCGGCGTTTCGCGCCGGGGCTCCTGGCGTGATCCTCTCGCGCAAATATTCCGAGATGAGGCTGGCCGATTTGAGTGGAGCCGGAGACGCGGTTCGCGATCTCAAAGTGTAGCCCTTGAGACTTCCGTTGAACCTCGTCCGCAGAGCCGCTGTCGGAGAATCAGGCAAGAAGTTCATTGAAAGAGGCAAGCCAACCATCCACTCCGGGCCTAATCTAATTCCGTGGAGCCGAGGTGATCGTGGCCTCGCTTGAAGGAGAAAGCATGCAAAAGCGCAAACTTGGAAAAAGTGGTTTGGAGGTTTCGGCCCTGGGCTTTGGCTGTATGGGCATCAGCTTCGGTTTTGGTCCGGCCATGGATAAGAAAGACGGAATCGCCATCATTCGTGCCGCGGTCGACCGCGGTGTTACATTTTTTGATACAGCAGAAGTCTACGGCGCGTATACAAACGAAGAAGTTGTAGGAGAGGCTCTCGCGCCGGTTCGGGATCAAGTAGCGATTGCGACGAAATTTGGCTTCCAGATTGACCAGGCGGGAAAGCAGGCAGGTTTGAATAGCCGGCCCGAACATATCAAGGAAGTAGCCGAGGCCTCGCTGAAGCGACTGAAGACGGACCGGATCGATCTGCTCTATCAGCATCGCGTGGATCCGAATGTTCCCGCGGAAGATGTCGCGGGAGCGGTGAAAGACCTCATCCAACAAGGTAAAGTTAAGCATTTTGGTCTCTCGGAAGCGGGTGTTCAGGTCATCCGCAAATCTCATGCGGTTCAGCCGGTCACTGCCCTCCAGAGTGAGTACTCGCTCTTCTGGAGAGAGCCGGAAGAGGCGATTCTGCCTACCCTCGAAGAGTTGGGAATCGGGTTTGTCCCGTTCAGCCCATTGGGCAAAGGATTTCTGACGGGAGCCATCAAGGCAGACACGCAATTCGACAAGAACGATTTCCGCAACCTTGTGCCTCGCTTTACTCCCGAAAACCGCAAGTCGAACCAGACCCTGGTGGACTTGCTGAGCAAGTTTGGGCAACAGAAGAAGGCGACTCCGGCCCAGATCGCGCTGGCATGGATTCTCGCTCAGAAGCCGTGGATCGTACCGATCCCGGGTACGACCAAACTTCATCGGCTCGAAGAAAACCTGGGTGCGGTGAACGTTACGCTCACGCCGGATGACCTCAGGCAGATTGATCAAGCTGCTTCACAGATCCATGTAGTCGGTGAGCGGTATCCGGAGGCGATGCAGCGGATGATCAACCGATAACTTGAACGCCGAAAGGAGCGGCAGATGACAAACGTGCGCGCGCTTGGAGTTGTCTTGTTTGCCGCTCTGAGCGTGGTCACTCTACCGGCGCAGGACCCTCGTGTTGATACCAGCCCTTCCGACAAACTTGTTGGTGCATGGCGGCTGGTGTGGCTTGAGGAACCCGACGCAAACGGAAAGCTTCATAAAGCTAACTGTACGGGACTGCTCGTCTACACCCGCGACGGGCACATGTCGGTGCAGGTGATGTATCGAAATGCTCAAAGCGAAAACGGATCGGCGCCGCCTGTGCAGTATGCGCAGGGAGGCTATGAGGCCTCCTTCGGGAAGTATGAAGTGAATGACGCGCGCACTTTTACGTTTCACGTCGAAGGTGCGTTGGTCCGCACGCTGATTGGTAAAGACTTGAAGCGTGTTTATGAGCTTTCGGGAAATCAGATGATCGTGAAGTCACCCGAGGCGAATGAGCACTGGAGAGTCGCGTGGGAAAGGTACTGACAGAGGAAGGAAGGATGTATGACCAAGTGGAAAGGCGCTCAGAACTTAATTGGAGATTTCGCTCCGAAGTTGGTAGAACTCACCGATGGCGTGCTGTTTGACGACGTTTGGGAGCGGGAAGGATTATCCAAGCGCGACCGCAGTTTGGCGACGGTTGCTGCTTTGATTGCAATGAATCGCCCCGATCAGTTGCGCGTTCATGTGAACTTGGCTGTACAGAACGGCGTCAAGAAAGAAGAACTGATTGAGGTCATCACGCATTTAGCTTTCTATGCAGGATGGCCGAGTGCAATGAGCGCTATCATGATTGCCAAGGAAATCTTCGGGAAATGAGAAACTGCGCTGCTCTCGCCTGATTCTGTGAAAAGAGGTTGATATGCCAGCTCAAAGCGATGTCAAGCAACACCTTTCCCGCTCCAGTGAAATCACTATCAGTGTAACGGGAAGAAAATCCGGCCGGACCATCTCCAATCCGATTTGGTTTGTGTTTGAGGGCAACACGTTCTACCTGTTGCCTGTAAAGGGATCCGACACACAGTGGTATAAGAACGTGCTTAAGAACTCAGCGATGCGGGTTGAAACCGGAGGCGCAGAGGCAGAAGTGAAAGCCACTCCCGTGACGGAGGCCAAACAGGTCTCGGCTATCGTCGACAGATTCCGCAAGAAGTATGGACCGGGAGATGTGAAGAAGTATTATTCGAAATTCGACGTTGGCGTTACGGCTCAGCTGAGCTGATTCTGGTTCGCGCAGTCGATCCAGGAAGGTCCGATATGGCCGCTAAACAAGATGTGGTTGAAATCGATCGAGCTATCGGGAAGACGGCCGCGTTGCGCCGAATCAACGGAAGCGCTGGGCAAACTCAGCCCGATACCACACGATTGGCGCGCTTGATCGCCGCGTATGCGCCACATGACGGCAGCTTCGATCTGCGAGTGCCGGGGCTGATGGTCAGCCGCATTTCGCGCGTGAATAAGGAATGCGTGCATGCGTTGCGCGTTTCCTCGCTATGCATTGTGGCCCAGGGCGGGAAGACGGTTACTGTGGGAGAGGAATCGTACAAATACGACTCATCCCAGATGATCGTCTTCTCGGTAGCCTTGCCTGTCGCCGCGCAAGTGACACAAGCAACGCCATCGCATCCCTATCTTTCACTTCGGTTGGAACTCGATCCGCGGAAAATCGCCGAGTTAGTTTTGAAGGTGTATCCGCGCGGGCTGGCTTCGGTGCAAGAGAGAAACGCGGTCTATCTGACTCCCACCGAGGACCGCTTCATTGACGCGGCGACGAGGCTGATGGAGTGCCTGGCGCATCCCTCAGATTCTGAGTTGCTCGCTCCGTTGATCATCGATGAGATTCTCATCCGATTGCTGCGCAGCCCGATCGGCGTTCGCGTTGCGCAAATGGGATTCGCCGAATCCAGTGTCTATCGGGTGGAGAAGGCGATTTCGTGGTTGCGTGAAAACTACTCTCAGCCGATGAAGGTCGAGGAACTCGCCGAGATGGTGCACATGAGCGTCTCGTCATTTCATGAGCACTTCAAGGCGGTCACCTCGATGAGCCCGCTGCAATACCAGAAGGTGTTGCGTCTGCAGCAAGCCAGACGGCTGATGCTGTCGACCCCGATGGACGCGGGAGCCGCGAGCCAGCAGGTGGGCTACGTGAGCGCATCGCAATTCAGCCGCGAGTACAGCCGATTTTTCGGAAGTGCCCCGACGCGGGACATCGCGCGGCTACGGCAGGATTCCCGCATGTGGGCGTGACCCACGCCACGAAACTGCGGTATCTTTACCGGCAAGGTTTCCTAAGAACTCTGTCATGGACACCACACCATTTTCTGGCTGGGAGAATTTTTATGTCATTGTGGGCTCATCCGCGGGCGCACTGATTGGACTGCAGTTTGTGGTGATGGCGCTGGTCGCTAATTTACCTCACCAGCAGAGCGGGGCACAGGCGGGGAACGCCTTCGCGACGCCCAATGTGGTTCATTTTGGGGTGGCCTTGTTCCTCTCTGGGGTTGTTTGTGCGCCCTGGCGTGGTGTCGACGTACCCGGACTGATCTTCGGCTTACTTGGCCTCTGCGGAATTGGATATTCCTTAATCGTGACGCGCCGCATGCGAACCCAGACTGTGTATCAGCCAGAGTTTGAGGATTGGTTGTTTCACTCAATATTACCGTTCGCTGCGTATGCAACTCTGGCGCTGTCGGGCTACTTATCTCGCATCCGCGCATACTGGCCAATGTTCGGCGTAGGGGCCGGGGCACTGCTGCTGCTCTTTGTCGGCATTCACAATGCTTGGGATGCCGTAACCTATCACGTGTATTCTTCCCGCCCCAAGCGTGTGGATGCTGGTTCGACGCACGAATAGGGTCGGTAGGTTCCCAGTCTCGCAACCCGCCTCGAGACCTGTCGCACCCATAAATTCCAAGGCGAGAAAACGTTCACGTTTCGTTTACAGTATCTGGGATGAATCGCGCTCTTTGTCTTCTCTTCCTGGGAATGAATCTGTGCCGGATGGACGCTCAAGATCATGGCAATGTCTCAATGTTCGACGCAAAAGCAGCCGAGCGCTTCGCCAATCTTGCTCTGGCATGTGTCCACAAAGAATTTCCGAATCACATAAGCCACACACTCAACGGTGACGTGGATGTTGCGCCGCCGCGGAAGCTCACGCCAGCCTTCTATGGCTGCTACGATTGGCACTCTTCGGTGCACGGTCATTGGCTGCTTGCACGTCTGGTTCGTACGTTGCCCGACGCTGCGTTTGTACCCGCTGCCCGGGATGCGTTGCGACAGAGTCTGACGGCGGAAAACATCGCGCAAGAAGCCCTCTATTTGAAGGGCGAGGGGCGGGCCAGTTTCGAGCGTCCGTACGGCCTTGCATGGTTGCTGCAACTCGCAGCGGAACTGCGCGAATGGGATGATCCTCAAGCCAAAGAAATGTGGGCCAACCTGCGCCCTTTGGAACAGGTTGTACTCGAGCGCTTGAGTACGTGGCTCCCAAAGCTTGCGAATCCGGTGCGAATCGGCGAACACGATCAGACCGCATTTGGGCTTGGTCTGATGCTCGATTATGCGCATGGAGCAGACGATGCCAAGTTTGTCGAGTTGGTGCTTGCGAAGGCGAAACAGTTCTACCTCAACGATAAGAACTGTCCGCTAGCGTATGAACCATCCGGCGAAGATTTTCTGTCGCCCTGTCTGGGAGAGGCGGACCTGATGCGGCGGGGCTTG
>AP72_2010_repI_A100DRAFT_1000083_pt1 | contig 16675 bp, 15 predicted proteins | sample AmaPasrepliIA100_FD_9193 | JGI IMG/M metagenome (IMG submission 9193)
GGCTACCGTCAAACGTCCCTCCTCCGGGACGCGGCTGTTGCTTTCGGGGTGTACCTGGACTTCCGTCCTGGACGGTCACATTTCGCCGCTTGGCGGCTTCGGATTGGTGCCAATCCCGGATTTCGGGATCACCTGTGAGGATTTCTTCTTTCGCTCCTACGGGGCTTCGTCTTCGCGAGATGCGAACCCATGGCTTGCGCCATGGACTGCATTCTTTCGCCGCTTCGCGGCTTGCGGGAGCGGATTGAGTTCTGGCAGAGCGTTGAGCGTTGAACGACTTTGCGCGCGCTCTCAAGTCGAGCCCGACGCGCTTAGTTTTGCGTCTCGCGCCATCGGTTGCGTCCCGTTTTCTTAATTCGCATCCCGCGCGTCAGTTTACGTGCGTTCCCTGAGGTAGCTGGAAGATGACACCGCGCTCGTCGTTTTGCTTACGGGTGGCTTCCAGGTCGAGATCGATCAATGCGATCTTGCGACGATGCCCCGGCGTCAGGTCGTATATGGTTTGACCCAAAATAGCGTAGTTCGCAACCTCGAGCGTGCGTCCGTCTTTGAAGACGAATAGAGTCGGAGCCAGCGGTGGATCGGGATCGACCGGAGGGGCTTCTTCGGGTTCGGAGGCGTGCTGGGTTGGGTGAGCCGGTGCAGGGGACTTTACTGGCGGCACATACGACTGCGGACCAGATCCGCGTCGATCGAAAACAGTGGGGCCGCCCTGTTCGTCTGAAGGCTCTTCGGCTTCTGCCGGTTGATCTTCTACGGGCGGATTGTCTACGGCGTAGGGCACCGGAACCGCATACCAGACGGGGCCGACAGCCTCGTTGTTATTGTTGTTGTTCTCGTGATCGTGGTGATGACCGCCGCCATTATTGACGTTTGCGGTCCCTTTGAACGGATGGTGGTGCGGCGGATTGTAACCCTGGGGTCCGACGGAGGTGACACTGGTGCGCGGACCATTCACGGGGTGGCCTCCGAAACCAGGGGAGGTGACCGACGCGGGCGGTCCATTGACCTGGCTGACAGCCGGAAGGACTAAGAACAGGGTCAGGACACAGGCGCTGAACGCGACCAAAGCTGAGTTCGAGGGCCGCATAGGTTTATGATACTCCCAAAAAAGAGTCATCGCGCAACTCTACGGTAGAACGCAGATGGGCGCGAAGTTTGCAATCTGGAATGCCAGCTGAAACGGTCTCTGCTGCATTCCCGAACCGGGGGAACAGCCCTTCCCTGCGGTTCCTAACGCGGCACGACAGGTGCCGCCAGCCCACCATTTATACGGGTGGAGAGGGCCTATTTATTTGATGCAGAGCAAATGAAATCCATTCTTCGATTTGCGATGTTGGCGCTGGTATTGGTGTTGGTGGCCATTCTGTCAGGGCTGACGGCTATGCGGTTCGCGATCCACGGGCAGGAGGTCGCGGTACCACCCCTAGTAGGAATGACCCCTGCGGAAGCCGAGCGGTCTATCTCCCCGCTGGGCTTACAGATGTCTATCGAACGGCAGTATTACAGCCCGCAAATTCCAGAGGGAAGGATCATGTCCCAGCTACCCCTTCCCGGAACCAAGGTCAGGCGGGGATGGCAGCTGCGGGTGGCCCAGAGCCTGGGGCCGACGCGGGTGGCGATCCCGGACGTAACCGGGCAAAGTGAGCATGCGGCGGAATTGAACATTCGACGGCGCGGGCTGGATATGGCGTCGATGGCTACGGTGGCGACCCCGGGGATTCCGGCGGATCAGGTTCTGGCGCAGAATCCTACAGCCAACGCGGCCCAGCTTGTGGCGCCAAAAATCAGTTTGCTGGTGAGCAGCGGAACGGAGGCGCAGGCATTCGTCATGCCGAGCTTCTTAGGACAGCCGCTGGGAAGTGTCAGCCGAACGCTGCAGGATAACGGATTCAAGCTTGGCAATGTTTCGGCAGCGCCTGTTCCGGACGCGCCTGCGGATCAGAGCGCAACCGGGCAGGCTGCAACACCGCCGGTTCCGGCGCAACCTTCACCCGCGAGCATTATTGTGGCGCAGTTTCCGGCGGCGGGGCAGAAGGTGGCGGCGGGGACGGCAGTAAGTTTTGAAGTGCGGTGAAAGGCAATCCAGTCCCTAAGTTGTGAGGCGAGGGCCTGGAAGGAAGTCGACGAGTGTCATCGCAAGTTAGCGTCAGCCCGATCAGTATGAGACGGGGCTATTCGTACCGCAGTGCGACCATTGGATCGACGCGTATGGCGCGGCGCGCGGGAATGTAACATGCTGCGACCGCCACCAACGTAAGGAGAATGACCACGCCCGCGATTGTCGTCGGGTCATTTGCATGAATGTCGTAGAGCATCGATTTCAGGTAGCGCGTTACTCCGAGCGATACCCCTGTCCCCACTATCGCGCCGGTGATCGCCAGGGCCATTCCCTGACTCACAACCAGCCTTAGCACGCCTCCGTACTGCGCGCCCAGGGCCATGCGAATGCCGATTTCACGCGTGCGCCGCGACACTTCATACGAAAGCAGGCCGTATAGTCCGATGCACGCCAGCACCAACGCGAGGATTCCGAAAAATCCCGAAAGCTTCGCAATCATGCGCTCTTGAAACAGCAACTGGTCGATCAACTCCTCCTGCGTGTGCACATTGAACAGCGGCAAATTGCCGTCCATCTGGTTCACCACGCTGCGTATGGAAGCGGTGACTGCAGTGGGATTCATCCTGGTACGTACTTCGAAACTCGTGCTGCCGCCGCTCGAGGGAACGTACATCGTGGAGTTGATCGGGCTCCGCAGGTCTTGATACTTCGCGTCGCTCACAACCCCTACGATCTCCCAGCCCGGACTTGCCCACTCTCCCTTGGCCGGATCGGCCTCGTGCGCACCGAAATGAACTCCCAGCGGATTCACTTGCGGAAAATATTTCTTCACGAACGTCTTGTTCACAATCACCGGAACTGGCGCTTCCCTTGCCGCGCTCTCCGGTACAGTTGCGCTCCCACTCGGAAGCGGAAATCCTGCTTCCTTCGCTCTCTCCACGGCTTCCCGCGCTCTATCCCTTTCCTCCGCCGCTTCGGCTTCTGCAAAATCCGCTGAATTGAAGTTTCGTCCCGAGAGCAGCCCCATGTGCATGAGGGAGAAAAAACCTGTACCGATTGGAAGATAGTCCGCATCCGATTCCTGATCTTTGGGCGTACCCTCAAGATGGAAGCCCGTTTCCCACAAACTCCCGCTCAGGAGAGTGCTGTTCGAGTAGCTCACGGACTCGACCCCGGGAATGGCTTCGATACGCTGCTGCAAATCTTTGTAGAACGCATCAACCTGCGGTGTCTTGTATCCGATTAATGTTGGATCCAATCCGAACGTCAGCAAATTGCGCGTATCGAATCCCGGGTCTACATTTCTCAGGTTCTGCAGTGTGCGTACTAGAAGTCCCGCGCCAACCAGCACAACGACTGCGAGCGCCACTTGCGCGATCACCAATCCGTTGCCCAAACTGAACCATGTTCCCCGCGCGCGTCCTTCCGCCGCCGAACTTCTCGTGCCCTCTTTCAGTGCCGGGGTCAAATCGACGCGCGTGCCGCCAAAAGCGGGCGCGAGCCCGAAAATGATTCCCGTCAGCACCGCCGCTGCAAAGGTGAACAGCAGCACGTGCCCATCAATGCCGGGGCTGAATCCAAACGGCTCGTCGGAGCTGCTTGCAAAAAGCGTCACAATCGCCCCTGTGCCCCAAATCGCAAACAAAACCCCCAGCGCGCCTCCCACGAGTGAGAGAAAAACGCTCTCCGTCAGCAGTTGCAACACGATTCTTTTGCGCCCGGCCCCGAGCGCCAGCCGAACCGCGATTTCCTTTTGTCGTGCCGTCGCCCGCGCGAGCAGCAAACCTGCCACATTGGCGCATGCAATCAACAGCAAAATTCCGACTGCCATCATGAGGACGTACAATTCTCCGGAAATTTCCGTCGTCGAGCCGGTCAGTCCGGACTGCGCAGGCAGCGCGTAAACTTTCGGATCATCTTCCGGCTTCGAGAGCGGCTTTGCGCTGTTCAGCATGTCGTTGCGGAAAAGCGTCGTGACGGCGGCCTGCGCCTGCAATCTGTCGACGCCTGGCTTCATGCGACCGATGACCACCACCCACCAGCTGTAAATATCCGTTGTGCGTGCTTTTATCCACGGGTTCGGATTGATCTGCGGCAGCACGGAAAGGGGAACCCACACATCGAAGATGCGCCCCGGACTCAAGCTGTCGAATCGCGGATCAGCTACACCGATAATCGTGAACGGTACATTGTTTAGGCGGACTGTTTTTTGAATCGTGGAGGGCGAGCCGCCGAACTGGCGTTGCCAGTAGCCATAGTTCAAGACGACCACTGGTTGCGCGGAAGCTGAATCGTCGCTGGGCGCAATCAGGCGTCCTGCTGCAGCACGAACGCCGAGCAGCGGGAAGAATCCGCCGGAGACCGCCTGCCCCCTGATCACGCTCGCCGTACCGTTGCCGCTCAGGTCAATTTGACCGGCGTGGGCGAAGGCTGCGATGCCCGAGAATGCACTCACGTGGGAGGCAACATCGTTGAAGAAGGGCATGGAAAGAGAGCAGCCGGAAGATTCGCCCTTCCGCGATCCACAGTCCCCGTAACTGCTTTGGCCGTGGATATCGGGGGCTTTGCGGGCACTCCATCTGAGAACCACGAGGTTCTGCGCGTCCTGCACCGGCAGCCCGCGCATGAGGATGCTGTCAATCAGACTGAAAATTGCCGTGTTCGCGCCGATGCCCAGCGCCAGCGTGAGGACGGCTACAACCATGAAGCCGGGGGATTTGCGAAACATCCGCAAGCTATAGCGCAAGTCTTGGATAAGCGTCCCCATACCGCCTCCTGTCTGTTCAGCAAGAACACGTGGGGGCAATCGTATCGCAAGAAAGCGGCATCACTCCAGATCTTCTGATGGTTTCGAAGGGGTCGGCAAACCAGGAAGTAGTCCGACCTTTCAAACAGCCTTACGCGTCGAGTCGATTTGAGGCGGCGACTCGACCATACCAGTAGCCAGAGTCCTTGATCGTACGTTTCTGATTTCGGAAATCCGATTTCGGAAATCCGTATAGATCAATCCATAACGCTCGGTGTAGCCTTCCGCCTAATGGAAATTGTCGAGTAATGTCCAGGCATGGAAGGCGCGTACCCGGGCGCCCTCGGCGATTGCGAGAGCCAATTCGGCGAGGGTCTGGCGATACCACTGAATGCGGCGCTCATCTGGAATGCGACCATGTTCATCCGGGCCATCAAGGTAACCGCAGCCGCTCTCACTGATCTCAACGCTGGGATGGCTGTACTCCTATGAAATTTGAGACACGAGGTCGTAGATTCCGCGCGGCCACACTTCCAGCCCAGCTTCTGTAAGAGGACCTTCCGTAGGCACCCGGTACGGAAGCGTGTGTAAGGATCGCGTCCGCCGGGTGAATTGCTCTCGATCTCGGTGCCGCTGAAATTGCCTCCGCTCTGAAACTTTTCCTTGCTCGCGTCTGACACGATGCGGCGCGTGTAGCAGTGGAAACCAACCCAGTCGAGCGGAGCATAAAGAAGTTTTTCGTCGCCTGGCTTGACGCCCATCACGCCATAGGGCGGCTCTCCAACAAAAGCTTTCGCATAGCGACCGTTCATGTCCGCTTCCAGAAAGAAGACGTTGTTCATAGCGTGGTAGCGTGCAGCAGCAGCGCGGTCGCCTTCCGAGTCCGTCTTTGGGTAAGCCGGAGCCATTTCGTATGCGCTGCCCACGGTTGCTTTGGAAGATGCGGCTTTCACCGCCCGGTGAGAGCTTCACCTTGTGCAAGAGCTAGAGTGTGGGCAGCCTTAAGAAAATCGCTGAAGCTTGTGTGGCATGGTGGGAAAGCGCCCGCGGCGCCGAGATGCTTGGCTAGGATACCGGCATAGTCCGCAAAATAATTCGCCAACTCACGGTTCGGCCAGCCACCGCGATCCTCGAGAGCTTGAGGAAGATCCCAGTGATACATAGTGCACCAAGGGCGGATTCCAGCGGCGAGAAGAGCATCGACGAAGCGGCTGTAAAAATCCAGGCCTTTCATGTTTGGCGCACCAGTTCCGGCTGGTTGAATCCGTGGCCAAGAAATCGAAAATCGATAGCTCTTCATGTTCAGCTGTTTCGCCAGAGCGATGTCCTGTTGATAGAGGTGGTATTGATCGCAGGCGACGTCGCCCGTTACTCCTCCTCTCACTTTGCCGGGAGTATGGGTGAACCTGTCCCAGATCGATTCGCCTTTTCCATCTACGTTCCATGCGCCTTCATTTCTGATAAGACGCAGTCGCAACTCCCCAGAGGAAACCTTCAGGAAAATGCGCCGCTTTGATCCATGAATCGGGCACAGAGCCGGGCGACTGACCTACGGAGATTGCGGCGCTGAGGTCGCCACTCCAGCGATGGAGTGCTGCTCCTGCGACTGCGGCGATAGAACGAGCTACGAACTGACGACGGTGCATCAGGAACTCCTCGTTGCCCGGGAAAGGCTGAAGTGTTCACAACTATTCCACAACTCTCTCCAGAATGGCTGCGAAAAAGCCGTCGCAGGGGTGGACGCCCGGAATCGTGCGCAGGTAGGGACCGCGGGTGAAAGAGTCCACATCGGACCAAGTCAGCGTTCCTGATGATTTCAGGCGACTGAGTTCTGTGCGGCAATCGAGCAGACGGAAGGAACTGCTATCAGAGAGCACTTGATCGATCACATCTTCGTTTTCTTCTTTCTCCAAGGAACAGGTTGAATAGATGAGTTGGCCGCCGAGTTTGAGATGACGGAGGACGGAGCGAAGGATCGCGACTTGTCGCTGCTGAAGTTCGGTCAGATCCGCGGATGTTAGGCGCCATTTGATTTCCGGATTGCGCGCGAGAGTGCCTGTACCGGAGCAGGGGACGTCGGCGAGGATGCGATCGAGGGGCTGTGTGGGGGGAAGATTGCGGACATCCGCGACTACGGTTTCGATGCGAGTGTCCTTCGGAAATCTGGTTTGCATCAGGCGTGCGCGGTGAGGATGGATCTCTACGGCGGTGATGCTTGCGGCGGGATTCTGGTCGGCGATAGCGAGGGTCTTGCCTCCGGGAGCGGCGCAGCAGTCGAGGATGCGGCGGTGTCCTGGGCCCACCAGAGCGGCGATTAATTGGGAAGCTTCGTCCTGAATGATAACGTGTGCGTCGTGGAAGGCTTGCGTTTTAGTGACGTCACCTGCATGTACTCGGCGGGCTTGCACGAGGAACTTGCCGGGGGCGAGCGAGATTCCGTCGGATGCGAGTTCGCTTTCGGCGTTTGGTGTGCGCAGGCGGAGGGCGGTGTCGGGAATGGATTGATTGTGCTGGCAAATCTTGTGGGTTGTTTCGGGACCGTAGTTCATTATCCAGCGTTCGACTAACCAGAGTGGATGGGCATAGACATCGGATAACGATTCCGGCGAAAAATCTTTCACCACAGGGATCACAGGGGAGCACAGGGGATCTTTCGAGAGTTTGCGGAGGACGGCGTTTACGAAGGGGGCCGCGGAGCGCTTGCGGGCTCGTTTCACCAATTCGACGCTTTCATGGAGCGCGGCGCGGTGCGGGATGCGGGTCAAATACGCGAATTGATATAGCGCCAGGCGGAGGGCGATCGTTACCTCGAGATCTAGCTTCTTTAACGGTTGAGACGACGCCTGGGAGATCTTGTCGTCGAGCAGGGAGCGCCAACGCAGGATGCCCATGACTAGTTCGGTGGCGAGGCCGTGATCGGGAGTGGATAGGTTCTCGTAGGCAGCGGAGTGAAGGAGTTCACAGGCGTAGGAAGATTCGCGCTCGACTCGGAGGAGGACGTCAAAAGCGGCGGCGCGGGCGGGGGAGGCGGACATTGGGTGATTGTACGGAAAAGGGAGCTAAGGCGAGGAAAGTGGAGTGAGCGAGGTTGCGACTCGGAAGAATTACCGGCCGTGATCGAAACTCAGATGGGTGCTGAGGGTAGGGATGCTTCGACTTCGCTCAGCATGACATTTAAGAATGGGTTGCGCGCATGCTCCCCTTCGCTTCTCTCAGGGTCGCAGGACGGACGAAAAGGTCACTTTCTACACTTCGCTCGGCTTCGCCTTCGCTGGACAGCCGAAGGCGGCTGTCCCCACACACGTGTCGATCAGAACCCTAGCTTCTCTTTTTCTTTAGGGCGGTAGCCGTGGAGGAAGTCTTTTGCGCTGGAGCGCTTCTTTCCTTCTAGCTGGATCTCGATCAGTTCCAGGCTTGTGCTTTGGGCGCAGCCTGCGTAGAGATGATCTCCTACTACTTTCAATTCGGCTGGAGCAATCTTTTCGGTCGCTGGGCTGGCGGCGAGGACTTGCAGATTCTTGCCGCGAAATTTTGTATAAGCGCCGGGCCAGGGTTGGAATCCGCGGAGGCGATTGCAGATTTCCGTCGCGCTGCGCGTGAAGTCGATCAGGCCGTCTTCCTTCTTTAATATGGGGGCAAGTGTGGCTCGGGAATCATCCTGCGAACGAGGTGGGATTGTGCCGTCCTGGAGTCCAGCAAGAGTTTCGACTAGGAGATCGGCACCCATATTGGCTAGCGGCGCGGCAAGCGTCACGGCGGTGTCATCTGGCTGGATGAGGAATTCTCGCTGCAAGAGGATGTCGCCGGTGTCGAGTCCCGAGTCGATGCGCATCGTGGTGTTGCCGGTTGTGGTCTCGCCGTTTGCGATCGCCCACTGGATCGGAGCTGCGCCGCGGTATTTCGGGAGCAGCGAGGCGTGAAGGTTGATGTTGCCGAGGGGAGGGAGATCTAGCATCCATTGCGGGATGATGCGACCGTATCCGACCACGATGATTGCGTCGGGATTAAGGTTGGCGAGTTGAGCGCGGAATTCTTCGTTTGTTTTGATGCGTTCGGGTTGGGCGATCGGGAGGTTCAACTTTTGCCCCGATTGCTTGACGGGAGAGGCGATCAGTTCAAGGCCGCGTCCTTTGGGGCGGTCCGGTTGGGTCACCACGAGATGGATGCGGTGGCCTGCGGCTGCAAGTTTTTCGAGCGCGGGGACGGCGAAGCGCGGAGTGCCGCAGAAAACCAGATTGAGGGGCATGGTCGAACAACCATTTCACCACGGAGTCACGGAGTCACGGAGAAACTTTTTGATTCTTCGTCCGTGACTCCGTGCCCCTGTGGTGAGAAGGGGATTTCAATCTCTACCATTCTCCGGCCTTCATCAGCTTTTTGATTTTGCGTTTCATCAGGTCGCGCTTCAGGGCACTGAGATGGCTGATGTAGAGCTTGCCGTTGAGATGATCGGTTTCATGTAGGAAGGCTCGGGCGAGGAGTTCCTCGCCTGTCTTTTCGTAGACGTTTCCATGAACGTCCTGGGCCCGGACCGTGACTTTGTTAGGGCGTGTGACGTTTTCGCGGAAGTCGGGAATGCTGAGGCACCCCTCGCTTTGAGTGTGCTTGCCTTCTGCGTGAATGATTTCGGGGTTGATCAGGACCAGTTTGGCTTTGGGATCCTCTTTGAAGGTGACGTCGATTACGGCGATGCGCCGTCCGATGCCGATTTGCGGAGCGGCAAGGCCGACTCCGTGGGCTTCGTACATCGATTCGAACATGTCTTCGATCAGCTTCTCGAGTTCCTTATCGAAGACGGTGACTTTTTCGGCGGGACGTTCGAGGACCGGGTTGCCGAACTTCACGATGGGATAGATCATCAGTAGTTTTTGAGTTGCTGGCAGTAGCCTTGAAAGTTGCGAACGGTCTCCGTCATGGAGTCGCCGCCGAATTTATCGATAGCGCAGCGAGCCAGGGTAAGAGCAACCATGGCTTCGGCGGCGACGCCGGCGGCGGGGACTACACAGACGTCGGAGCGTTCGTACGCTGCCTTGACTGGCTCGCGGCTGGCGAAATCGACGGACTGCAATGGGCGACGTAAGGTCGAAATGGGTTTCAGATATCCGCGGACTCGAATTTCTTCTCCATTGGAGATGCCGCCTTCAATGCCGCCCGCGTTGTTGTGAGCGCGCGAGAAGGCGGTAAATCCCTCTTTGCCTGAATAGCCAATTTCGTCGTGCACTTGCGAGCCTGGGATAAAAGCGGCGGCTACGCCTGACCCGATTTCGACAGCCTTTACTGCCTGCAACGACATGACAGCAGCTGCCAGCATCGCGTCGAGTCGCTCGTCCCATTGAGCGTAAGTGCCAAGACCCGGAGGAACTTGGCGGGCTACGACTTCAAAGACGCCGCCGAGAGAGTCTCCAGTTCTGAGAACTTTATCGACTTCCTCTTTCATGCGCTGTTCGGTCGCTGGGTCAGCGCAGTTCAGCAGCACTTCCTCACCTGCGTGCAATTCGCGAATCTTTTCCCAAGGTACGCACTCGGATACGGTGACACTTCCGGTGGTCACGACGTGACTGAGAACTTCAATGCCGAGATCACGGAGGAAAAGCTTGGCGATCGCGCCGATGGCTACACGGGCGGCGGATTCGCGGGCGGATGCGCGCTCCAGAATGTAGCGGGCCTCGGGAAAGTTATATTTCAGAGCGCCGGCGAGATCGGCGTGGCCGGGGCGAGGCGATGCGACGCGCTTGTGCTTGGCGGAATCGCCTTCGCCGACAGGTAGAGACTCCTGCCAGTTCTTCCAGTCGCGATTTGCAATCTCCAGGGAAATCGGCGAGCCGATAGTGATCCCATGGCGAACGCCGGAGAGAATGTGCGCTGTGTCGGTCTCGATCTTCATGCGTCCGCCGCGTCCGTAACCTTGCTGACGGCGCCACAGTTCGCGGTCGAGGAACGCCTGATCGATTTTGAGACCTGCGGGAACGCCGGAAATGAAGGCAACGAGGGCTTCTCCGTGAGATTCTCCGGCAGTGAAATAGCGCAACATAAATTGTTGATTGTACCTGATGAGGCCGGTGAAACGATCCGTCACGAATGCTTCGGGAATGCCGCGGGATAGTGATACACTGCGATGCAAGCCGCTGATCCCGCAAAGAAATAGTTGGTATTGTTCAGCAACCCCGGCGGCCCTGAGCGATACAATACATGGATGTGATTTGCGGGACTAAAAGCCCCCCGCGCCACTCCCAAGTTTCTCTGGCCTTAATAGGGAGGAACTGTGTGCCCCCACGCACAGATTCAAGAAGATAATACGATTCGATGCGTGCTCGTACACGACCTCGTGTTGCTGCGCCAAGGTCTGCGACGGATGCTGACCGACGAACCGGATGTCGAGATCATTGCCGAGGCAGGCAACGCTGCGGAAGCACTGCGACAGATCTCGGAGCACCGCCCACACGTCGTGATCGCCGATACGAGGCTGTTTGGTTGTCCACCAGATGAGGCCGAGCGGATGATCGTACGGGAGTCTCCGCAAAGTAGCGTCATTTTCCTGCCGATTGACGGTTATGCGGAAAAGTTTGTGAGTGCAGAACCCATTCCACCGATCAAGCACGCCATGCGAGGGACGTCAGTCCATGAGCTTGTAAACATGGTAAGAAGCGCGGCGGATCGGGAGAGCGTTCCGGAAAACCCCGAAGTCAGAGAAGTTTCCGTGGAAGATATCGGAACTCGCAAGCGCGTGTTGACGACTCGCGAGCGCGAAGTTCTCAAACTGCTGGCCGAGGGCAGAACCGTCCGGTCAGTGGCGAGCATGCTGGGACTGAGTGTGAAAACCGTGGACGCGCACAAGTTCAATCTGATGCGCAAATTGGGCATTCACAACAAGGCAGAGCTGGTGATGTGGGCGATTCAGAAGAAAGTCGTCAAGCTGCCGGTCAATTTTTAACTTGCCGTTTAAATTAACCGTTTGAGACCAGCAGCGCATTTCTCGGCGTCCGTTTCGAATTCGCGATAGAGCAGTCCTTTCTCTTTCGCCCCTTTTGGGCTTTGTTATTTTTCCGACTCGGACCCCCCAGCTTGCGCTGGTGGGCTGCATTCTTTCGACGCTTCGCGTGTGACATCTCTTTGCGTCTGACATCTCCTCGCGACTGACACCCCTACTGGCTGGTTATTCGGCGAACCTGCACTTTATTCCTGAACTGCTGCTGCGGCTAATTCAGCAAGGCTCGTGAAAGTGAGGTCAGGGTGGGCATCGGCGGCTTTGACGGCGCCGACACCGGGGCGAGCCGAGGGACGGTTAATCCAGACGGTTGCAAGTCCAAGAGATTGCGCCGGAATCACGTCGTGGTAAATGCTCTGACCAATATGAAGTACGCGGTGAGCCGGCGCATTGATGCGGCGAAGGGCCAATTCGAATAGCTTCAGCGAGGGTTTGTAAGCTTGCGCCTGTTGCGCGGTGATGACTTCATCGAAGTCGACGCCAAGCTGTGGTCGCGTAGCCGCAAACAGATCATCGTCTACGTTGGAAAGGATAGCGAGCCGAAATTTCGCTTTCAGCTGCCGCAATGCGGCTACCGTGTCAGGCCAAGGCTTCCAGCCCGGAAGAGATTGGGGAAGAGAGCGCACTTCGGCAGCTGTCGGTTCGAATCCGAGTTCGTTGCCGAATTGGCGAACTACCGACGCCAGAACATCCTGGTATTTCTGAAATGGAGGTTGCTCACCCCGTAGCTCGAAGTCTCCGTAAAGCTTAAGAAGGGCTGCGTCGTCCAGTTGCTTGGAATGTGCGGCGAGTATCGGACGAAGGGCGGCAAAGATCCCGTCTTCCCACTTGATCAAAGTTCCGTAGCAATCGAAGGTCAGGATCTCGAAGCGGCTGAAATCAAACATACGTCCATTATTTCAGAAGGTCGCTTCTCGAATCAGACGGAACACTAGCATCGAGCACAGAGGCCGCTCGGCTTCGCCTTGCAGGACAGCCGAAGGCGGCTGTCCCCAGATGATTCGCGTGCTACCGCTTAATTTCAAGCGGGGCTGAAAGTTCAAAGCTGACATCTGATTCGGCCGGAAGAACAATGTCTTTATTGCCCGTAAGGGCTGAGCCTCCGGCACCAGCACCTGCACCGGCCGCGGCGCCGATGGCGGCGCCTTTGCCACCGCCGGCGAGGGCACCAATGATGCCGCCGACTGCGGCGCCACCACCGGTCAGTACCGCAGTGCGCTTTCCTTTTCCTTTCTCCGTAAAAGTCTTGGTCGCGGCCTGCACAGGAATATCTGCTCCATGCAAATTGATGGAGTCGAGGCGTACTTCGAGGACTGCACCGCCCTTAAACTTCCCAAGCGGCTTGGCATCGGTTACCGTGCCGCTGATGTTAGTGCCTTGCGGAATGGCGACGGCGCTTCCGGCCATGACGTCACGAGCGACGCTGCCGTTAAAGGTCTGACCCGGCTGGCTCAGCTTGGATCCGATCGCGGAACCGAGGCTGATTGTGATCCCAGTTCCGGATGGAACTGTGAGCGCCTCCCGCTTCACTTCTTTTCTGGCATGCTCGCGGTGCTCGCTCGCTGGCTTACTGTCCTTGGCGGTGTCAGGAGAAGATTGAGTGTCGTTGGCAGCGGGGTCAGTAGAGTTGTCGGCTGCTGGTGGCTTGTTGCAGCCAGTCAGAAGGAATGCAAGGAACAAAGACAATACGAATGGGGATACACGTGCACGCATAAGGGCCTCCAAGCTTTCTGCCAATCGTAATGGAACTAGTTGTGCGGGTACAACGGGAGGACATTGGCGAGCAGCAATCGAAGGTGCATGTGCTCTCGTGTACGAACCACCGAGTGTATACGAACTCGCGAGTGCATCGATTGAGCGGCGAGAGCCAAACTTCTTGGTGCGCCGGCGCTCGGCTACTCCTTCGCGGAACAGCCGAAGGCTGTTCCCACATATTCCTCACTTGCTGACTAAGCCCACATGCAAAATCCCCACTTCTGGCAACACCCGCCAGAAGTGGGGCACCCCGGTGGATGCCAGTGAAAAACTTTTTAGCGCTGGGGGACTAGGCCGGGCACGGTTGACGCCGGTTCCTTGGATTCTGAGCGCGATTCGTGATGATCGCTGACCGGTTCCTCGGTCTCTTCTTCCGTTGCGGGCTTTTTCGGAGCAAGAAACTTTTCCGTGCTCAACAGCGGGCGTCCGAGGGAAGCATTGTAGGTTGTCCACGGACCGTCGAGCGTGGAGTCGCGCTCGAACTGGGCGCGCATGGCCTCCATTTTCGAGTCGAGATCATCCAGATAATGCAGCATCAGGGCCTCGGAAAACATGGGAAGCTTGGGTGATCCGAACTCGTACTCTCCGTGATGACTGATGATGAGGTGCTCGAGCATTATCTTGAGCTCGTCGGGAAACCCGGGTTGAAGAGCGAGCTTGGCCTGGAGCATCTCGAGTTCGATGATCATGTGGCCAAGGAGCTGGCCCTTCGTCGTGTAGGAAAAGGAGCGGTTGTAGGCTAGCTCGTGAATTTTTCCGATATCGTGCAGGAATGCGCCGGTGAGCAGAAGATCGCGATTGACCTGCGGATAGTTCTTCGACATGAGGTCGCAGGAGCGGAACAGCGAGACCACGTGATCCAGCAGACCTCCGATGTACGCATGGTGCAGCGTCTTCGCAGCAGGGGCACAGCGATATGCCTTGGAAATCTCAGGATCGGCCATGAATGCCTGAACCAAGGCTTTCAGATGAGGGTTCTGGAATCCTGCGACGAAGTTTGAAAGTGTCTGCCAGAGCTCATCGATATCTTTGGTGGTCTTGGGAAGGTAGTCATCGTACTCGATTTCCGAATTGCCAAGCTTACGCAACTTGTGGATGGTGAGCTGGAAACGCTGCTTGTACTTATTGATGAGACCTTTGACTTTGAGGAAGTCGTCTTGTTCGAAGGCTTCGAGGACTTCCTCGACGTTATCCCACATTTTGGCCTCGAGCTGGCCGCTACGGTCGCCGAGAGTAAGAGCGAGGTACGGTTCTCCCGTCTTTTTGGGTTTGATTTGCTTGGCGACTACGACGAAAGTTGATGTGATGACCTTGTTCTCGTGGCGCGTGCAATCGCAGATATAGAAATCCTTCATGGATGTTTGGAGTATAAGGCATCTGGGAGCGGAAGGCGCAGCCGGGGCTGAAGCTTCCACGGCTATATCGACGGGATTGAAAATCCCCACTTCTGGCAACACCGGCCAGAAGTGGGGCACCCGTTTTCGTCTGGATGAGCTGCTACAGGATGCCTAGTTTCTTGTGTTTCTTGTTCAGCTTCTTGGCGTCTGCTTCTTTGGCGGCAGCGGTTTCTACGGGTTTGGTCTGGTTGGGGCTAGCACCGCTGTCGGTGTAGCCTGGCTTGACGTCGATATAGGCGCCTTCGCGAAGCTTTGTTAGATAGGATCGCAGGGCGGGCTGCAGCTTCTGGTAGTAGAGAGCGTCCTGGATGCGTGGAAGGGCATCTTTCAGCGCCGGCACACCGGCCATCTGGTGATCCTCGACCTTGAGAATGGCGTAGCCCTGTTTTACTCGGATCACGTCGGTAATTTCGCCGGCCTTCATAGCGAACGTTCGATCCTCGAGCTCTTTCGCGAGTTTGCCTCGTTCGAAGGTGCCAAGAGCCCCGCCATCGGCGGCCGATGGGCCGTCGGAATTTTTCTTGGCGACCTCATCGAAGGCGGCGCCATCTTTCAACTGCTTCAGCAAATCCTTCGCTTTGGTTTCAGCTGCGCTTAGGGCAGAGGCATCGGCGGCTTGCTTGGCGGCATCCTCCGGTTGTGTCTGACCGGCGGCGGGTGCGTTGGGCTCGGCATTTGGAGCCGGAGCGGGCGCGGTGGTCTTGGGCGTGATCAGAATCTCGCTCAAGCGAATAAATTCGGCATGCTGCATCTCATCTTTGTGTTCATCGTAAAATTTCTGCGCTTCATCTTTATTGATGGAGAGATGGCCCCCGACTTCTTCGCCGATTACTTTTCGCGTGATGATCTGATTGCGCTGCGTCTGCTTGAAGTCTTCCCAGGAGACGCCTTGCTTTTCGGCTTCTTTCTCAAGAGCTTCCATGGAGTCGAGCTTCATGTCTTTACGCATCTGATCGAGCTGCTTGATCAGGTCGGTATCGGCGCTGATGTTGAGGTCTTTGCCCTTGTCCAGTAAAAGTTGCTGGTCAATGAGGTCGCGCAGCACGTCCTTCTCGCGATCGGCGTATAACTTGTCGGCATTGTTCGGATCTTGCTGCTTGATTTCGTCGCGTAGCTGATCTTTACTGCGGGCATATTCCGAGCGAGTAATGATCTGGTTATTAACGCGTGCGATAATTTCTTCGACGACTTGTCCGGCCGCGAGAGCAGGCGTACAAGCCAAGGCGATAAGGATAAGGGGAAGTCTCTTCATAAAGTTTCCGGGGCCGCCACGCTTACCGACTTGCGGGCAAAAGGTGACTGATTCCACATTTTAACTCTATTCGAGGGATGCAGGGAGCTTAGGAATGGGTTGTCAGAGGCATACGCTGGCTGACTTTGGCGGTCCCCGGCGGCAGGCACCCCTTCCTGAAAGTGTCAGGCGGTACGAATCAGGGCCAAGGCTGTGCGGTCATCGCAGATCGGGGAGTTGCCTGAGTAGTGAGCGACGGCTTCCAGGATCGAAGTGCATAACGATTGAGGCGTAGTCCAGTGGGATGCATGAAGAACATTCCTTACGCCGTCGAGTCCGAACCCGCCCGAGTGGCTGTTTCGGTATCCCTCGCAGTCGACTACGCCGCGAGAAACCAGGACCAGAGAGGCTCCTCCTTTAGAAAGAGCGACGGTGGGAGCCTCGCAGGTGGCATGGGAAAACAAGCCAAGAGGGAGGCCGGTTGAGCCAAGCTCAGAGA
>AP72_2010_repI_A100DRAFT_1000084_pt1 | contig 16640 bp, 16 predicted proteins | sample AmaPasrepliIA100_FD_9193 | JGI IMG/M metagenome (IMG submission 9193)
CGAGCCAAGCGGATCTCCATGGAGATCCCCGCGAACCGTCCTTATCTCATCGGCTTGCAGGAAATCACGACCCTGCGCACCGGACCTGTCGGAGCCCCCGCCAACACTGTCATTGTCGATGGACTCCAGTCCTTGCTCAACGCCCTGGCTGCCAAGGGACTTCACTACAAAGTAGTCGCAGTCCAGACCAATGCAGTCGTCGATCTCCCGGCTCTGGACGCAACTGGAAATCTGATCACCGCAGGATTCACCGACTACGACGCCGTCCTGGCTCGTACCGACTTTCCCACGTCTGAGATGAAAATCTCGAACGTCGAAATGCAGCACTTCAACCTGAACCTGCCTTTCACCTTGGCTGATACAACCATTCCCTTCTTCCGCGGATGGATTTCTCTGCAAGCCAAGGTCCGGGGCAAACAGTACAAGTTCGTCACCACGCACCTCGAAACCTTCAGCCCTGATATTCAAGCAGGACAGACGAATGAACTCCTTCTCGGTCCGCTGAACACCGAGCTTCCAGTAATTCTTGCGGGAGACCTCAACTCCGACGCGTTCCAACCCTCCTGGGCCAACGGCCCCGCAATTCAAATTCTCGAGGCCGCCGGATTCCAGGATGCATGGTTCAAACCGCGTCCACATACTCCAGGACTCACCTGGCCTCTATTCGCCGAAGATCCTCCGGGACCCGCAACACCGTTCCAGAGAATCGATCCGATCCTCACGCGCGGCAACGGTATCAAAGCCAAAGCCATTGTGCGCACGGGACTCACACCGTCGACGAAAGGTGTATGGGGGTCAGACCATGCCGGAGTTTTCGGGACGTTCGTCCTCCAGCCGTAAAGTTTTTGTCACGATTTTGTGAAATCGCGGGCCGCTCCACGTGGCCCGTTGTTTTGTCTGTTATATTCCGCCCAGTGTGTCGAGTCTCATCAGTCCAGCCTTGGAGTTTTTATGGGAAATCCCTTCCGGATTGTGAAATTGATAGCCGAAACTGTGCCCTTGCTCAGCGTCCCTGCGCGCACCCTGAGCGACCAGGACGCGTTCGACCTAATGATGGATCTAGCGGAGTTAGGCGAAATTAAGCTCTTCGATAAAGTCGTCACCGACGCATCAGGCACGATCACATCCCATCGTCCGGGACAGCAAACAAAAATCATCCCCGTGATATCCGATCTCCCTTTCTTGAAAGCCCGCGGTGACAATCGGGGGCCGAACGGGTCAGTAGGCGCCGTCCAGCAAACGTATTTCTCCCCAACGCCAAATTTCGCTATCGTGCTCTACAAACTCGCAAAGATGCTGATCGACGACTGGAGCGCAACGCAGGTTGTCTATGGAGGCATCGGCGCTGGCGGCAACGCGGCTGTCACCGACTGCCATTCCACCGGACACTGCGTCGACTTCTATGGAGCCAATACCAAACGCGGCAACTTCGACGTTCGCCACGATTGGTGGATGCGTCCGGTCTATGACAGCGCCGGAAATATCCATGCCAGTGAGGGCAACGGATGGGCGCTAGATCGCTGGAAGAATGAAACCAACACTTACTATCGCCTGGCAATGTCTCCTGAGCCGCAAGACGCCGCTCCCGGGGAGTTCTTCGCGGCAGTGTATGAATTCGCCTACAACGAGACGCGTGCGGAAGCCTTCGATATTAATCCGATGGACTTCAGTTCCGGCATAAGGCTGCGCATGGGTTTCATCATGCATCCGGACTATCCCAAGAAGATAAGTCCGGGACGCCAGAGCCATAACGACCACATCCACTTTCAACTCGGAAACACGCGATAGGACTACGCGGGCGCCTACTTCTCGGGCTCGAATCCCCGGCTGACGCGGAATACATGCCCGTCGGGATGACGAAGGTGCATCTCGCGGACGTTCCACGGCATATCGGTCGGGGGAAATGTGACCTCCAGTCCGGCAGCAATGCAGTGCTTGTGCATCGCATCCACGTCGTCTACCCACACCGACATCCAGACTCCCTTGTCTCCTTCTTCGTCTCCGTCTTTTTGAAACGTAGTAGTGTTCGTTCCGCGGCCGCGGCCCCCTTGCGCTCCCTGGCACAGAAAGATGCAAGTCTCCTTACCCGATCCGACGGCGCCAAACGTGGGAGGTGTTCCCCAGTCCCACAATTTCTTCCATCCCCACTTTTCAAACCACGCAAATGTGCCTGCGATGTCGGTCACATTCAAGATCGGAGTCACACCTTTGGCTTCCATAGCGGCAACAGGATAACACCGGCGGATTGAGCAACTTCTCTTGCCGGCAGCAACAATTCGTAACTCGGTGTTACCGAACGCCCAACCCGCACGATGTTCGCATTGGAGCATCGTGGGCCGGTCTCTAAGCTGAGTAATGAGACCGCGCATTGACCATCATTGACGGAACGAATGCACTAAAGAGCGGAACTGTTCTGCTCGCTTCGTGCTACTGTCGGGCTAGAAAGGTCAACGGCAGTCATGGCGGGGAATTTCCTCAAGCGACTTCTCGAAATATTTTGTCGTCATGAATTCTCGTGGCCGCATAGCGGCGCGGGTGGACAGGACTATCAAGTGTGTATGCGCTGCGGAGCGGTCTACGAGTATGACCTGGGTGCAATGAGGCGCACGCGTAGGCTGGCATCTGCGCCACAGAGTCAGGCAGGATTCAAAAACTGAAACCAGCAACAGTTGACTAGCAAATCACAACGCAATAACACGATCAGCCGGCTATCGTCGGTTTTCGTGCAAGCCTAACGTGCGGGCTTTGAAATACTTTCTACTTTCGGCCTTCGCCAGCGGTCTCCAACCGGAATTGCTCATTCAGCGACTTCGTCATAGCAGTCAAGCCGCCTTCCAGCTTAAGCCGCCAGCGTTCGACGGAAAGTCTTGCTAACTGCTCCATGGAGTGCTCGAAAGCCTGCAAAGCATGCGCTGCCTGGGTCTTCAAGGCCTCAGAAGTAGAGGTAGAGATCGATTCCTGAATGGCCTGCATCTTGCCGCTGGTCTCCTCCAGTTGATCGCTGAGCACTTGGACGCTACGTGTAGTCAGTTCCTCCAGGATCTCACTCGCAGCGCTCTCGAACTGGCTGCGCGTGTCCTTGATCGTATCGCTCGAAAGGCGGCTCAGGCGCTGGTCGAGGCCTGACTCCAGGCAACGCGCTGCGTCGTCCAGTTTCGCAATGCGGGTGTCCAGATACTCAACCTCCTGCTGCAACCGGACCGATTCGGTGGAAACTGCTGCCCGAAGCTGTTCCAGGTCTCCACGGCGCGCATCGTGCTCGGCATTCAATTCCTGTTGGAGGAATTCGAGAAGCTCTCCACTCAAGCGTTTGAGCGAGTTGCCTCCCTCGACCAATTTCTGACGGAAGTCCTCCAGACCGCGACGCAGATGATCCTGTGTGTTCTCGGAGATCTGCGAGGAAATGTCCTGCGCACGCTTCTCTACAACTTTCAGTTCTTGCGCAACTCCGCGCAGAAAGTTTTCATGTGCTTGGCTGGTTTGCTGGTCAATCGTTGTCTTGGCCGATACGAGCACCTGCGCAGTCTGTTGCCGCGCTTCATCGAGCACCTTCGGCCCCAGGTCTTTTCGCAGACGTGCCTCGATCTGCTGCTCAAGTTCAGGCGGAATACTGCCGAGCGACACTTCAAAACGGTTAGGATTCGCGTCGCGCCGCGACAACTTTTCCCGGAGCGCCACGATCTCTGCCTGCAGAGGGCGAACCGATTCCAGGATCATGCGCTTCACTTGTGCTTCCAGTNGGNGAGCCACTTGGTCGGCGACGGCATTCACAGACTGCGGAGCAGACAACTGCGACGACGCCGGCTTGGTCGTGGGCGTAAGAGTCTTGGGAAGTTTCGGCGCCACTGGAATGGCCCAATCTTTCGGGCAATCCTTCAGTCCCCAGAAGTTTTCTGGTTGGTCGAGCTTCGCTCCCATCCTCCAGCTCTGCTGATCGGGGCCGATCGGTTGGCAATCGACCACGCGAGCGGTGGTCTCGCGGCCATCGGTGCTGTGCAAATGCAAAGGAACGCCGGCGTCAAGCTTGACCCGCGTCAGAATTAAGCAACCGTGTGCGTTGACCACCAGGGTTTCGCATACATCAGAAAAATGCTTGCCTTCTAGGCTGGTAACAAGGACTTGAACGGCGGTCGGCACTCGCGAGCTGCGCCGGAGAGATGTGGGGACGGTTCCGCTTTGCATGGCACTGTTCCTCGTGTCGCGAAGGATTCGGTGCGAGTCGGCCAGTGCAAGCACCCGTGTAAGTCTCACCATAACTCCATATTGGGATGGAACCAAAAAGTCGAAAGGGCGAGACGCGATGTTCTGTAGTACAGGCCTGTGGTGAACTTTGGTAATCAAGCAAGGCTGGCGCACCCTCAACCGTGGTCTGGGCCGTAAGAATTAAGCCGTGGCGGATGCTGAATTAACCTTTGCGCGAGATGATTCGCCGCCACACCCTTCCAAGCAGACTGGGCCGATCATCAAGGAGCGCAAAATGCGGCGGTTGGACGGCGCCTTCGATTACAGTTGGCGACTGGATGGGATGGTCGCAATACGTAGACACAACTCGGTCCAGAATTGCGGGGTCGGTTCCCGCATATCGGTGGCATTCCAGTTCTTGCGCTTCCAGAACCGCAATCGCTTGTGCCACTTCCGACGGAGTCTGGGGTTGTTTCTTCCAATAGCAGTGTTGCGTCTTTTCGTCTGTCCAACCAACTAGGTCTGGCGCTACAACATGTGGGACTCCGCAAGCCAAACATTCCCCCTTTACTACGTAGAAATCACCGGGAGCGGATTTCGGATGAGGAGTAAATTTGGGAGCACACGCCATGCCTCATTTTGCCATCAACTCTTCACTCTTTGCCGAGAGCGTGATTTTCTGGCCCCCAGGCCTTTCCCGAAGGAGTGGTTCCGAGGTTCGATTCAGCCACCCAAGACTCAGGCGTCCGTGATTCCCCTCCCTGCAAACATCGCAAAGATGCGGCACCCTCAATTGTGGTGAGCCGCCCCGTTAGGAGTCAGATGAAACAAGCGGTTGTTGTCGGCGTGTGCGCGATTGCTCTTGGCGCCTTCGTTGCAGTCATGCACTCCAGCCGAGTCCTCTTCTCAACAGTCTCACCACACAAGCACTACCGAGTGGACATTACTCAATCTCGAACGTTTCCGTTCGATGAAAGGGCAGTCTTCCTGAATGCCCGCCGGGATGGCGAATCCTTTGTACATAGAAAGCTCCTATACACCGGAGATTTTCTGGATAACGACTTCAAGGATTTGTATCCCAACCCGCGATTCCGCTCAGAATCTGTCTATGAATTGGGTAGTGTCGAGTTTGGGAATGAGAGTTCGAGACAATATGCTGGTGTTCTGAAGATAGTCAACGAGACATCTCGGGACGTTGCTTACATGCTGATCGAGACGGGATGGTACAAGTTGGTCGCTCTTGACATTAAGGCGGGAGCGACGGTGGATCTCAGTTTTAACTACGCCGGAGAGCTATCCTGTCAGGGACAGTTTGCCAATTCAGGTGATCGTTTGCAAACGCAGTTGCGATCGAGGATGCGAGCGGGGTCAGCGCGGTGCGCCAATTCGTAGTCCGAATCAGACGGAATACCACAACCATAGAAAGCCCCCTACCGAGTTTGCGGCCAACCAAATGTTGCGCATCGGATAGGCCAGATCCCTATCACGAACACTTGTATTGATCTGCACAGTCGCTCGCTAAAACTAAAAATTTCGCAGCGTTCGTCAGGAAGTGGCTCCGGCTCTCTTGTTGCGCTTATAAAAGCGCCTCACCTTGGCGCGGTTGCCGCATTTCGTCATGTCACACCAGCGTCGACGATGGTTTTTGCTCTCGTCCAGAAACAGCCATTCGCAAGTTTTCGATGCACACGCGCGCACCAGTTCCAGACGCTCCGACGCGAGCAGATCCGCTGCATCCCGTGCAACTCCCCACAGCGGCGCGAAGAAATCGTCCACTTTTGTTTCGAATGTCCACTGAAAATGGCCTTTGGCCGGCACTAGCTCAACATGCTGTAACGCATCTTGCACATTCGAATTCAACACGACCAGCGCTGCAGCCGGCACAGGTTTCTTTCTTACCACGGCGTAGAAGATGTCGCTGACAGCTTCACGCAATCGGATTGCTGATTCGAGCGCTCGCTTCACTTCTTCCCGGCGCTGCGTACTCAGAGTCATTAACCGATCGACTTGCTGATCGCTCAGCGTGCCCGTGTCCTCAGCAAAGCGCGCCAGATCCGCATAATCGTTCAGCAGTTCTTTCGGTTCCTCACTGAAACGATCATCGAGCGTGTTCACGAAGTCCAGGCACACTGTGCCGCCTGTCAGATCGAATCGCGGCGGTCTTCTTCGTTTGGCCTTTGCGGTGTAAATATTTGAGCCCTCCATGTTCTTCCATTATCTAACCATTAAAACGCACTTGACAAGTTAGATCGACTACACTACCCTAGAACTAACCTATGAAAGTGCTTTTAGAGGTTAGATTATGTTTCACGATCAACCTGCTCACATCCTCGGCCTGATTCAAGACCGTGCCTTAGCCGAAGAGAAACTGCGTAACATAGGAGGCAGGCCTGTGCTCGTATCGAAAACCGAAACGCATGCGGCAAATCAGTCTCGAAGCGAGTCGATCAAGATCGCGTTGGCCTTTGTGGCGATTTACTTGGTCTGGGGATCGACCTATCTCGCGATCCGCTACGCGGTTGAAACGATTCCGCCGCTGGTGACGGCAGGCATCCGGCACACGATGGCGGGTGGGATCTTGCTCGCCTGGGCGTACGCCCGCGGATATCGCCCGCGTCGCGAGCACTGGGGCGCAGGCATGATTCTAGGAGCGCTCTTCTTTTTTATCGGGCATGGAACGCTGCACTGGGCAGAGCAGCATGTCGCATCGGGATTGGCAGCGTTGCTGATCGCGACCGAACCGATGTTTATCCTGGTGCTGGCGTGGGCTACGTCACAACAACGCATCAGCCGAGTCAGCGCAGTTGGCCTGGCGGTTGGCGTCGTCGGAGTCGCGATCCTTACTGGAGCGGAGTTGTCGGCGAAGGATGCGAGCCTGATTGGCCTAATCGCAGTGCTCGTGGGGTCGCTCTCATGGGCCATCGGAGTGGTGATTTCACCTAAACTAAAACTCCCGACAGATGCGCTGGCGCGTACTGCCGTTCCATTAGTATGCGGCGCTGTCATGTTGCTGGTCACCGCAGGCATCACAGGCGAGTTTCGCGGATTGCACTGGGCTGCCATTTCGCTGAAATCAATTTTCGGTTTGGGATACCTGATCACCTTCGGTTCGATCGTGGCCTTCACGGCTTACACATGGCTGCTGCAGCGCTGTCCCCCGACACTGGTGGCGACTCATACCTATGCGAATCCGGTGGTCGCGGTGTTATTGGGATGGCTGCTTGCGTCTGAGCCTCTGACNTCTCGCGTAGCGCTGGCGTCGGTCGCGATTTTGGGCGCGATTGTGCTGATACGGCGTGGTGAACGCGATACCGAGAAGCATCCAGTAAAATCGGTGACAGAAGAAATGGAATCGACCAAGCAGTGCGCGTGATTCTTCGGAGTTCTTGCTTTTCCTGTGGTCCTCTGTGATCTCTGCGGTGATCAAATCTCTCACCACGGGAACACAGGGTTTCACAGGGTAAATCCTTAAACCTGACCCCTATTCGACTCTCCCGGAATGATAGTCTAGCTCTCCGCGACCATGCCTCGCCGTCCGACATTTCTACGTATAGCGATCGATACAGGAGGGACGTTCACCGACTGCGTGTGGATCGATCCTTCCACGCGTCGTCTGCGCATGCTCAAGATCTTCTCCACGCCGGCAGATCCGTCACGTGCCATTGTCGACGCTGTTGCGAAGATCGCGCCAGGAACCGAGTTTGTCCTTATTCACGGCACAACCGTTGGCACGAATTCGCTACTCGAACGCAAGGGTGCGCGCACGGCGCTAGTCACGACCACTGGATTTGAAGATGCGATCGAGATTGGCAGGCAGGCGCGGCCGAAGCTGTACGACTTTTTCTTCGAGCGCGTGCAGCCCCTCGTACCAGCAGATTTGCGGTTTGGAATTAATGAGCGTACGGCGGCAGACGGCGAGATATTGACCCAGCCCTCGGCAGGCGAGATCGCCGAACTCTCCAGGAAAGTAAGTGCAGCCAAACCCGAATCCGTCGCCATATCTCTGCTGTTCTCGTTTGCGAATCCAAAGAACGAAATGGGAGTGGCAACAGCGCTGCAGCATCTGGGAATTCCGCTCTCAGTTTCCCACCAGATTCTGCCCGAGTTTCGTGAATACGAGCGCACGTCGACTGTGGTCATCAATGCATATCTGCAGCCGGTGATGCAGCGATACTTCCACCACTTAGACGACGGGCTTCGGGCTTCCGGCTTCGGGCTTCCGGAAACGCGCTCTCGACATTCGGAGAAGGCCTCTAATCCTCGGATTTTCGTGATGCAGTCTTCTGGCGGGATTGCTGCGCTTGCGGCGGCGGCGCGGGAACCCGTGCGTACTGTGCTTTCGGGGCCTGCTGGCGGAGTCGTGGGGGCGTCTGCCAGCGCCCGCCAGAGCGGGTTTGAAAACATCATCGCTTTTGACATGGGCGGGACGTCGACCGATGTTTCCCTGGTCGAGGGTCAGATCAAGACCGCGAGCAACGCGCAGATCGCCGGATTTCCTATCAGCGTACCAATGCTCGACATTCACACGGTCGGGGCAGGAGGAGGATCGCTGGCGCGATTCGATGCCGCTGGGGTTCTGCGCGTCGGACCCGAGTCGGCGGGGGCTGATCCGGGTCCCATCTGTTACGGACGTGGGTTGCAGCCAACCGTTACGGACGCAAATCTGCTGTTGGGTCGGCTACAGGCAACAAAGTTTCTCGGCGGCGAGTTCACACTCGACTTGGAGCGCACGCGGCGGGTTAGCGGGGAATGGCTGAAGAAACAACAGGCGACGTTGAGCCTCGAGAGATTTGCGGCCGGCGTGGTGCGCGTGGTGAATGCGACGATGGAAAAGGCGATCCGGGTCGTGTCGATTGAACGCGGACGCGATCCACGGCAGTTCGCGCTGGTCGCGTTTGGAGGGGCGGGAGGATTGCACGCCTGTGCGCTGGCCGAGTGGCTCAGCATTCCGTACGTGATTGTTCCCGCATTTCCCGGTGCGCTCTCAGCACTCGGAATCCTGTGGAGCGATGTGGTCAAGGACTATTCACGCACGGTGCTGTGGCGCTTGTCGGGGGAAGTTCCGAAGGTGAAATTGAAGAAAGAGTTCGACGCATTGCAAGAAACGGCAAAGCGAGATTTCGACGGCGAACGCTGGGACGGCCGGCCAAATTTCAGTCGAACGGCCGACTTGCGTTATAGCGGACAGGGATACGAACTGAATCTTCCGGTGACACAAAATCTTTTGGGGGACTTCGAACGAGAGCATCGACGCCGGTACGGATACATACACCGCAACCGCGAGATTGAGATTGTGACGCTTCGATTGCGGGCGGTGTTGAAATCCCCAGCGCCGCCCACGACGGCATTGCCAATGGCGAAGTCCTACACGGCGCGAGGTGCCGGGAGCCAGTCGGCCGTGTGGTTCGATCGCAAAAAAGTGGCCGCCAGAATCTATGCTCGAGAGGAACTCGCTTCTCAAAAGAAGTATCGCGGACCGGCGGTCCTGACGGAATATAGCGCGACTACGGTAATACCGCCGGGCAAGACCTTTGAAATTGATAAAACCGGGAATCTAATCGTCAGGCTATAGTCCTGCTCACAAGCGAAATCACTCGGTACCCGGGAGCGTCAACGGGTCGCCTGTCTGGTGTTCGGAGATCTGGAAACGAAGGAAGTCGTGGATGGCAGCCACAGCCACCCGATCGTCGGATTCGATGCTCACGCGAGCCCCGGATGAAACTTCCTCATAGTACTAGCGAATTTTTTCCTTTAGCAGTTTCATCGTGGTTACGCCGGGTGGGATTCCGTCGTGGATGAACATCGGCGTCGAGAAATCACCCTTCGAGAAGAGATCGGAGATTTGGCTGAGGTGATCGCGAATGGCCGCCATATTCGTTTTGTCGGAAGCGTCGTTTGCCGTGATCTCAATGGCGCCCCCGTCGGGCCAGATTCGAAAGTGGTGCGTCGTCTTATCGTGCGGAAACCCCATTGCCTGATCGCCGTGTTTCTCGACATCCCTGTGATGGGCGAGGGAGCTCATATGCTCTTTGTGCATGGGACAACTTTCGGAGGAGTCTTGGGGTCGACGTCTGCTGTGCGTTAGCCATCACCGCAAAAGACGCGATGCCCAACGCTACGGCAAGTTTTTGAATAAAACGATTCATAGTTTCTTCCTCAACGGTTTCCTGATCATCGGCGCAGCGCTATCGACCAGTGAATGAAGCAGCATCGCCTTGGCCCCAGGCTGGGTCTTGGCCAGTCTTGCGCGCCACTGCCGGACAAGCGTCTTCATATACGTTCGAGCCCGCTGCAACTCTGCGTTTTGCTGCTCGAGAGATTGCAGCTTCTGTTCCGCGAGGTGGAGTACGCGTCCGCAAGGCGTCCCTCCCTTGTCGCGGGCTCTGAGAATCTCGGACAGTTCAGCTAACGTGAATCCCAAGCGGAGTGCACGCTGCACCAATCGGACCCGCTCAACGGAGTCCTCGCCGTATAAACGGTAACCCGAAGCGGTCCGAGGAAGACGGGCCAGTATCCCGATTCGCTCGTAGTGACGAATGGTATCGGGACTGACGCCGGTCAGTTCAGCCACTCTTCCTGAGTGCAGCGCTCGGCCGTTAGCCTCCATGTCAGGTAAGTATGAACCTTGGAATGCATTCCAGAGTCAAGCGGTTTCTGCTGCGGATGGATTGTTAAAGTTCGATGAAAATGCTGAATCAGCACCGGCATCACGGCATCGGGCACTAGGTTGCAGCAACTCTGTTCGTTACAATGTTTCTTGTGAAACCGAGCATCTTTGTCGTCGAGGACGATCCTGATATTTCGCGGCTGGTGCGGCATCACCTAGAAAATGAAGGATTCGTCGTGCGGGTCTATCCGACAGGATCCAACGTTTTGACGGACGCGGAACGGCAACGTCCGGGGCTGTTCATCCTCGACATCATGGTTCCGGGCAAGGACGGGCTGGAAATTTGCCGGACGATCCGGCAAACTCCGGGTCTGGCAGCAGTGCCAGTCATTTTTCTGACCGCAAAGAGCAGCGAGGCAGACCGAGTGCTGGGGCTGGAACTGGGAGCAGACGACTATATCGCCAAACCTTTTAGCCCACGCGAACTGGTGGCTCGGGTAAAGGCGGTTTTACGGCGTTTTGAGCGCCCGCTGCCGCCAAGCCCGATGAAAGTTGGAGAGATTGAGATCGACCCGTCGGCCATGACGTTGACCGTGCGTGGGAGCATGGTTCCAACCACTGCTACCGAATTCCGCCTGCTCGACTATTTCGCCCGCCACAAGGGCCGCGTGTTCAGCCGCGATCATCTGCTGGATTCAGTGTGGCGCGACACCGCTTATGTGACGCCGCGCTCGGTAGATGTGTATGTCCGGCGCATCCGGGAAAAAATCGAACCCGATCCGGAGAATCCGCGGTATTTGAAGACTGTTCGCGGAGCAGGATACCGATTTGAGTCGCCTAAATAAGAGGAGACATTGAAGAACCGCATCTTCTTCAAACTGCTCGCCGTTTTCCTGATCGTTATCGCCGTTACGGCCGCCATCCTCAATGTCATGATCGGCAGTGCTTGGGAAGCCTCACTACGTGCCGAGATTGAACGTAATCTCATTCAGAAAACTCTGTTGTTCGCGCATCGTGTGGAGATTGACCATTCCCATTCCCTGACCGATATTGCCTCCCAAGAGGGCCAGTCTGCGGGAGCCCGGGCGACCATTATTGACGCTTCCGGAAAAGTTCTTGCGGACTCCGAATCGAATCCCTCACAGATGGAGAATCACGCCCATCGGATCGAGTTTGCGGAAGCTCTATCTGGCAAAACCGGAGAGAATGAACGGCGTAGCGCAACGCTTGGAATTCCATTTCTCTATGTCGCGGTGCCGATTTCAGGAGGCGCCGTCCGGCTCGCGTATCCGCTTTCCGATGTAGAAGGCGTGCAAGCGCAAGTCCGCCGGAGACTCTTGTGGGGCTCAGCGGTGGCAGCATTTATCGCGCTGCTGATCGCGGCGGGTGCCTCCGTGTGGACCTCGCGGCGGTTGGAGCGAATTGTTGACGTTGCGGCACGAATTGAGAACGGCGATCTGCAAGCGCGCCTGAGCGACTCGCGCATGGACGAAATCGGGCGTGTCGCTGCTGCGATCGACAAAACGGCCGGACATATTGAGCTGAGCTTTGCTGCCGTCCGATCGAGCCAGCGCCAACTGGAGACTCTGCTCAACAGCATGCAGGACGCGGTGATTGCGGTGAGCGCGGACGGGCTTGTGCGCTGGGCGAATCAGCCGATGGATCGCCTGGTTCCGCAACGTACCCGGCTGAACTCGCCTGTGGTGGAGACGGTCCGCGACCCGGACTTTCTGTCGGCGGTAAATGCGGCTACAACTTCCAAAGAAGTGAAGACGGCGCGGGCTACGTCGATCGTTCCCGGGCGCGCATTCGATGTTACAGCGGCGCCGCTACCTGACGGAGGCGTCGTGGCGGTGCTGCGGGATCTGACCGAGACCGAGCGAGTGGAAAAGACGCGCCGGGATTTTATTGCCAACGTCTCACATGAGTTGCGGACACCCCTGACTTCGATCCAGGGATATACGGAAACCCTGCTGGACACGATTTCTGACGATGCGGCACCGACTCGGGAGTTTCTCGAGATCATACGCAAGAACACGGTCCGTATGTCGCGACTTACGGAAGACTTGTTGACCCTGGCACGAGTGGAATCGGGCGAGACGCGGTTCGAGACCGAGCCTGTGCCTCCCGTCGAGCTGCTCCATGACGCAGAGGAAAGCTTTCGGGAAATCGCGCGTGGACAGGGAGTCAATCTGGAGATTATGGATTCGCATAATGGGAGCGGATCGATCGAGACGCCGCTGCCGCCGGTGCTGGCCGACCGAGAGGCCATTCATCAGGTGTTTTCAAATCTGATCGACAATGCCATGAAGTATGGCCGGACCGGAGGCCGGGTGGAGTTGGGCGCGCTGGCCGCCCAGCGTGGAATCGAATTTTATGTTCGCGACTTCGGCGCGGGGATTTCTTCAGAACATCTGCCCCGCCTGTTCGAGCGGTTCTATCGCGTTGACAAGGCACGCTCGCGCGAATCAGGCGGGACCGGGCTGGGACTGGCAATTGCCAAACACATCATGCGGGCCCACGGAGGCTCGATCCGCGCCGAGAGCGAACTGAATCACGGCAGCACATTCGTGTTCACGCTCCCGGCGGCGTAGGCCTAGCTGCCCGCGATTCCTTTATTGACTAGTACCTTGACTTCTACTCGCCGGTTGTCGGCTCGCCCATTTTTGGTCTCGTTCGACGCTGTAGCCCCGTATTCGCCCATCGCGCCTGGGGCGACGATGTGCCGCATTGGCACGCCGGCCTGTTGCATCAGGAAAGTGACAACCGCTTTAGCGCGGTCTTCGCTCAGCTTAGTATTCATCTCCGCACTGCCGGTCGCGTCTGCATAACCAACGACTTCGACAATGTAACCGGTTTGGGCTGAAGCGACCTGGGCAAGGCTCTTCAGGTCATTTTGCCCATTGGCAGATATTTTGCTGCTGCCGACATCGAACTTCACGATTGCATGGCTTTTGACATCGTACTCACTGAGAGCCATGAAGCGATTGGTATTCTCCTGGATGTCTTTCTTATTTTGCTCAATCCGCTGCCGGTTCGCTGCAATGTTCTGCTCGTTGGTCTCGATATTCTCTTTATTCGCTGCCAGCTCTACCTGATGTGCCGCGAGTTTCTCGCGGTGGGCGGCGAGCGTCTGCACATTTTTCTCAACCTGTTCCGCGGTTGGATTCAATCCGGACTGGATCATCTCGGCAGTTTCCAGATCATCGCCATCGACGGTAATCGTTTTTGCCACGACTCTGCCCTGCTCGTCGGTCGTTCCGTCAATATCAACCTTAAGCCCGGGTATAAGAACAACGCTGGACATGAGCTGCTTGTCCAGTCCAAACAAGCCTTTGTCATCTCTCGTGCTTGTTTCGTCGGTGAGAACAACCGTAGTTGTGCCTGCATCGCCCTTCACGATCAAGGTCTCTCCCGTTCGAGATGTAATCATGCCCTTGACCTCGGCCTTTTCGGCTCCCCAGGCGCACACGCAGCCCATTGCAATAAAAGCTGCCAGACATCCCTGCATCGTAATCTTCATTGCTTCTCCTCCAACCTGATTTCGGCCGACATTCATTGACAAGCCGCGCCGGATTGGAAGAGATTCCATGAAAGGAACGCCGACTGCCACTGACAAAAATGACAGCGATCGAGGGTTGGCAGTATACGGGCGGCAGCCGTTACAAGCAGGCGGTGACAGTCAAAACTTGTAATCCATTTGCTGATTGTTATTAACTATTCTCGAACTGCCGCGGACCTGCGGCAACGAAAAATAGTCGAAAATTCACAGCCGGTTAACCCCGGCATCAACGAAACCACTTATTCTTAGCCGTTGGCAATCCGACTGCAAAAACGGGGAAGAAGCGATGATGGCCCCAGACCGTCGTCGCGGCACGCACACTCCCGGTCGACGGACATATCTATGAGTACTGCGATCAAAAGCCCGAATCCGGAACCGGCTCATCATTACATCGTGCGGCGAACGGTCGAGGCATGTCACATGGCCAAGGAGGCGGCAGCCGCTGCGGCAGAGGGGATCGCCACGGGTTCGAGCGCGCTGCTGGGGTCATTGCGGCAGCGGGAGCGCGAACTCGATACGCTCGATCTGGAAATCGACAATGGCGTGACTAGCGCGATTACAGAAGTCGGGCCAGCGGAGGCGCGGGAGCTTCTTGCGTGCATGAAGTTCATGATTGGGCTGGAGCGCATCGGGGATCTGCTTCTCAGCTTCGCCAACAGCGCGCAGGCCGTCAGCGGGCGAATCGATCCCGAAGACACGCGCGACCTGACCCAGATGGCAACTCTGCTGGAGAAGATGCTGACCGACTGTGGCGACGCGTTCTCAGAGCGCAACGTGGGTAAGGCGGTAGAAGTGCTGCGGGCCGATGCCGAGATGGATCGCTTGCGGAACCTGATCTTCCTCCGGCACATTGAAAACCCGGAAAATGTCCATCGCCAGGCGAGTTTGCAAGTGATCTTTATGACGCAATCACTGGAGCGCGCCGGCGACCACGCCAAGAACCTCGCTGAGGAAGTTTGCCATTTCGTGAGCGGCCGCCCGGTGCGCCACGTGCTGATCGCCTACGACAAGCCGGTGGAGCAGATGTTTATCGATTATCTGCGCCGGCGCGACCACAAGGGGTAAGGCATCGTCTTTTTATAAATCGAGTTTTTCCTCGCTTCTCGCCTTCCCGTTTCCCTAGTAATCTTCCGATATTCAATGTCCGCACTCGAAAGAGATCCTATGAGATATGCATTCCTGGTTGAGACGTATGCGACGGAGCGCGTTAAGGTCGTGAGTGTGTGGAGCGAGTTTCGCGATGAGGACTTGCCAGTGAGACCGAATGCCAGCGATGCACGAGGGCGAAGCGTGCTCGAGCAGATGGTGCATCAGTGCGTGAGCGAGGATTTATGGTTTCGCAATATGCTGGGGATTGATGTAGGAGCTCCGCCGCTGCCGGTTTCGGAGATGCGCATGGACTTCATCAAGCGATATGCGGAGGACAGCGGGAAGCGCCTGGCGTCGTTGCATACGAAAGATGAGGCATGGTGGGAAGGCGAGACGTCGTTTTTCGATGTGAAGCGGTCGCGGGCATGGGTGATGATGAGGAGAATTACGCATACGTCGCATCATCGGGGACAACTGATGGCGATGCTGCGGATGCTGGGGCGAGAGGTGCACAGTAACTACGGACCAACTGCAGATACTGGCGGATTGATGGCAAGCCATGCGCCGACGATTTATGCGTATGGGAGCGTGGAGGAGTTGCTGAGTGGAGAGAATGCCGGCGGGAAGAAGGCGTCATTGCCTGGCGCGGGAGGGAGATCAGTAACGGAAAGGCCGTCCTAGGCAACGATCGATCTCCGCGACGATTCCTCTGGAACTCATCCTCCGAAGAGCGGCCCTCCGCTGTTGTTCTGATATCGTAACACGGCAGATTCACTTGCTCAGGTCGTGATCGCGTGGCATAGTGTGGCCCGGTTCGATTTGGACACACTTCCCCGTGTCCGAAGACAAATCAACAATTTAATAGCGACGCCTTCCCTATTGGGAAGAAGGAGGATTTGTATGTTCGCGCCCGCGCTGCAGTTTGCCATCAGTCTGGCGTTTGTTTATTTGCTGTTGAGCGCATTGTGTTCGGCGCTTCAGGAGTTGATCGCGAATTCGGGGAAATGGAGGGCGAAAACCCTGGAAGCGGGAATCATGCACCTGCTACAAGATCCTGGGCTCAAGGACAAAGTTTATGACCACCCGCTGGTGAAGGGAATCTGGCGCCCGAACTGGCTCTTCAAGAAGGCCACCGAGATTCACAAGCCGGCTTATATTTCGTCCGCCATGTTCGCTCAGGTTGTACAAGACCTGCGGGCG
>AP72_2010_repI_A100DRAFT_1000085_pt1 | contig 16595 bp, 26 predicted proteins | sample AmaPasrepliIA100_FD_9193 | JGI IMG/M metagenome (IMG submission 9193)
GGGACAAAGTGCGTTTGCTGTGCTGGGAGTGAATGCGACTGAGACTCAGAGTTCGATTGATGCCAGTCTTACTTTTGGATTTCTCTGGCTCGATGTGTGCCGTCAAAACCCCCACCCTGTCGCACAAAACGCGACAAGGGTGGGCATCCACGGAATGTGTTGGTCGAAGGGCTTATTTTGTTTGTTCCGGCTGGATGCTCCGCTCTCGTACGGGAGCGCATGGCGAACCTCAATCGCAGAGCGGCTAAGTGGCGATTGTTTGAGTTCGATGAGCGCCATGGCTCTGTGATCGAAATCGATTGTAGTGACCGCGGGAACATCGCCACGCGACTAGTGCATGCGACAAATGAAACGGCGGCATTGGAACGATTCGCGGAATCGATTGCTCGGGTGCAGGGGATACTGCCGAATTGTGAGGTGGCAGTGCTGTCTCCGGCGGAGATCGCGTTTCGTTGGCGAGGGCTCGAATTCGCTCGTGCCCGCATGGGCGCGGAGGCGGTCACATTTCGCTCCCGGCAGGAGATCGTCTTCGGCGTAGGGCCGGAAGAACGCGTTCTCGAAGACCGCAATTGGAAGCTTTTTGTGCAGTTGCTCACCGCGCTGAGGGATGCGCGGCATCCTTATGGGCCGCGACAGGACCGTCTGTTCCGCATGCATCCGGAGAGGTGGCTCGAGTCACCTGTGAGGGCGGATGTCAGCGTGATCGACGAGCGGCTGGAAATCGAGTCAGTGTATTCCCAGGTTCCGGCTTTCTCGGCCGCGGATCGGGCGATGATCGACGTACTTACGTTGACGCGCGATGCGCGGCTGGCGGTCGTCGAACTGAAAGCCGATGAAGACATTCATCTTCCGTTGCAGGGGCTGGATTACTGGTTGCGGGTGCAGTGGCGTCAGGGCCGTGGAGAGTTTTTGAAGTTCGGATACTTTGGCTGTCGGGAGTTGTCGGCGGAAGCGCCACTGCTTTACCTGGTCGCACCGTAGTTGCATGTGCACCCGGCGACGGACGTCACTCTGCGCTACATATCGCCGGAAATTGAGTGGGCGTTCGTTGGAATTGATGAACGGTGGAGAGAGGGAGTTCGGGTGGTGTTCCGGAAACGGGCGCACCACGGAGACACGGAGGCTGCGTGGGAATGTTGCGCGGTCGGCGTGATTTTCGTAATTCGACGGGTTTGGATCGAGATTAAGAAAGTAAAAACCCACCTCTGGCAACATCGGCCAGAAGTGGGGCACCCGGACGATCTATTTCCACGCACCCAAGAGGCGGCGCACATCTACCAACTGCGCTACGTGGTAGGCATTGTGATCCGCGAGCATCAGCGCCTCACGTAGAAGCGTCTGACCACCACCCCAGGGGAATTTCGCGAAAAGATCGGTCTTTGAGTTCTTGACCAGGTCTTTCATCGCGTTCAGATCCGATTCGAATTGATCGACACTCTTCTTCCATGCTGCGTCTGTCGGCGGGGCTTCGGTCCTTGGCCAGTAGCCCTCGGGCCATTTTGGGGATTCGTGTTTTTCATTGCGGCTGAACTCAAGGATGTCCCATTGCGCGATGCGAAGGTGTTCGAGGATCATCCAGAGGGAGTGCGGGAAGTTTGCAGGCTTGGCGCCTCGGAGCTTTACAGGGAGATCTTTGATTGCGTCTTCGAATTTGGCGTGCGCGTGGCCTCCGGTGAGAAGTTCGAGCAGATGTTCGCGGAGAGAATGATTGGGGTCTTGCGGCATGAGTGTCCTCCGCGGGATTGGATGCCGTAAGGGGCGCGTAGGGAGCGGAAGAAGGGTTCCTGGAAGATCGTTGATGTTGGCACTGCGTTATGGCACAAAGTTCGCCATCCGCCGAGGATCATCGCTCGGCTTTCCCATCACCTTGTCGATTCGGCGCAATTGCTCAGCTTCGCTCATGCGGTTCTTTCGAGAAAACCACGTGGCAAATGTTACGAGAGCCAGGTTCGACGCGAAGACCAAGGTGCCATAGACCTTGCCCAGGAAGAAAATCCAGCAGATAGCGAGTGGAGTCAGAACCGAAACGCTGAATAATACGAACAGGATTCCGGTGATCAGGCGCGATTTGCGAGGAGGGTTCGCCATCGTGCTTTGATCGCCGAAGGATTTGCTCCGGCACGCTCCCCTTCGCTTTGCTCAGTGTCGCGGGACGGGCGAAGGCGCCCGTCCCTACACAATCTGATTACTGGCGCGGGGTGGCTGCGGCACTGGTTACCGGGCCCGACGGACCCTCGAGATTGCCGATTGCGTCGCCGGATAACACCAGCTCCACTCGGCGATTCTGCTGACGGCCTTCTGCCGTGTCGTTGCTGGCGATCGGCGATGTCTTGCCGAAACCGTGTGCTTCGATCGAGCTCGACTGAATTCCCTGCTGCACGAAGTAGTCACGAACGGCTTGAGCGCGCATCTCCGATAATGTCTGGTTGTATTCGTCTCCGCCCACGCTGTCGGTATGCCCTTCGACCGAAACATGCAGGCTGGGATACGCCAGGATGATGCCGGAAACTTTCGCCAAGCGCTCACGCGCTCCGGGAGCGAGTTCGTAGCTGCCGCTGCGGAACAGGACGTCAGACATGTTAGCGACGAGTCCGCGTGCGGAGTCACGTGTGGCAAGAATCTGGTTGAGCTGTTGCAGGAGTCGCTCGCGCAATTCCTGTTTCTCGCGCTCGGCCTGCTGGCGGAGGCTTTCGGCTTTCTGAGCGTCAGCGTGTGCCTGAGCGGCGTCCGCGGCAAGAGCTTGTTGCTGCTGGATCGCTTCCGCTTTGGCCTGCTCCGCTAATTCTTTCTGGCGTGCGGCTTCCTGCGCCGCAGCCAGCGCTTCCTGCTTCATGCGCTCGGCTTCGGCTTTAGCTTGTTCCGCTGCGGCACGATCTTTTTCGGCTTGGATGCGAGCTTGTTCGGCAGCTTGACGCGCGGCTTCGGCATCGGCACGTCGCTTGGCTTCGGCGTCAGCGTCAGCTCGCGCCTTAGCTGCTGCGGCTGCGGCGGCAGCCTGGGCATCGTCTTCGGCTTTCTGTTTTACGGCCATCACGCGGGCTTCTTCCGCGGTCTGGGTAGCTTCCTTCGAGGCGGCTTCCACGGTGGCTTTGTTTTGCTTCTGCCGGAACAGGCTCTCGGCGTTTAACAACTGCTGGCCGGCCTTGGAAAGGATCGACGGCGCATACTTGTCCGCCAATGCGATATGCGCGATACGGACGGCATTGCGCGCTTCGAAGAGTTCCAGCGGAGTCTTCGAATCGATACCAAAAATCGCGTCCTGAATATGCGCGTTGGTGGCGGAGTAAGTGCCGCGAGTGACGAGCTCATACTTCGCATCGATGTTCTCTGTGGCGGCACCGCTGATCGAGTTGCTTTCCGCGACCACCATGTTGCCGGGCTGCGTAACGGCGAAGTAAGGCTCGGCGGTGACGATCAGCCCAAAGGTCTGCAGATCGGTGAAGGCCTTCAGTTGTGTGTTGCCGTGGTGATCGAGTGTGAGTTCGCCGAGATTATCGGGACGTCCCTGCGGCGAGACCGCCCAAAGAACATAGGTCAGATACTCGAGACCGAACTTGGTCGCGTCTTCGAAGCCTTCAAACCTGGCCTCAATCTGGAAATTCGTCTTCTTGCCTTCGATCTTGGCTTCGCCAGAGGCGCGCTGCATCAGGTCGGTGCCGTGGAAATCGATGCGTGTCGATCCACCCTGCAGGCGATAATGCATCGCCTTGATGGTGCGCGAGACGGTCGCGCTGGCGGGTGCGATGGCAGCGGTTGTCGACGAAGTCGTTTGCGTTTGCCCGGACATGAGTGCCGCGGCGCCGAAAAAGGCGAAGACCAGGTTCAACTTTTTCACAGTGAGTCTCGATCTGGGGGAGATAGAGAAATTTTTAATCTTCTATATGGTGCGGGAGAAGTGTTTGAATTCAAAGGACAGGAAGGGTGGGGACTTTAGTAACCACTCGGTGTTCGATAGACTGCCTGCATGGACCCGCTGCTCAGCGCCATTCATCAGAATCCGCTAGCATTTCTGCCGGAAGTATAGCTAAACGCGTTTTGGCATTTCCGCAGCGGATATGGATTTCGCTGTGCCGTTGAGGGTCGACCGCATGATTGGCAATTCGATGGCCGCGCTTTTTGGAACTGGCTGGCAAAACGCTTTAAACTCGAGGGCGGCCGGGCGATCAATGACATCACGCTTGTCTATTCCTTTTGCGCGAATGAGCACGAAGCGTTCTACCGATATTTTGAGCTGCTACAAGAGTTTCTTGCCCAGGCTGGACCCGCTTCCCCAACTTCCCCAATTGCGGATGGAAAACCTGAAAGAAAGGACTTCGTTTCTATTCTGAAGGCAATTCGGGAGCGGCCGCCTTTGTACCTTGGGCACGCCAGTTTTCGCGCTCTTCATCCATACCTACGGGGTGATGAACAAGCCTATCAAGATCTGCAATTGCCAGAGGACGTCGGGAGAGCTGTATTTGCAGGATTCAAGAAGTGGGTTGAGGCTGAGAAGAACCGGGCGCTGCCGAGACCCTGGCACAAAGTGATCGAATTCTGGAGCGGCGCTGTTAACTGCGAGCACAATCCGAAGAACGGGGCTTTCTCGCTCTTCTTTCATTGGCTCGACGAATTCGCTGAAAGCCTTGGAAGGCCGAAGCTTTTTAGTGTGACCTAGGGAATAAACGCGATCGTGCCCTTGGGGCCTACGATCAGCGCTCCGCCCTCTGGGAATGGGCTCACAGCATTGAATGCGTAGCCCTCCTTCTTCTTGCCGTTGATGCGGCGAGGATCGTTGGGCGGGCGGAGGTCGAAGATGAAGTCCTGCCCGATAATGAACAGCCGCTGCGGATCGATTGGACGGGTGGGAAGCTTCTTGCCGATCCCTTTCGCTGGAGGCTCCTCTTTTTGCTGGCGAATGGCCGCTGCATTCACCTGCTGATCGTAGGCCACTGCCGAGAAGAAAGCCTGCGGATGCAGGGTTGAAAGCTTCCAAGTCTTGCCGCCGTCGTTAGTGAAGGCCAGGTTTGGGCCATCGTCGTCGGGATGCTTGTAGTCTCCGCCGGCAATGACGCCGTGTTGGGGGTCGCGGAAAACGATTGAGAAGATTCCGGTCGAGTCTTGACCATGAAGAATCGGAGTGTCGGAGATCTCCCAAGTCTTGCCTCGGTCCGGAGAGTGGAATACTCGGGCTGCTTTTCCGCCCGATGCGAACCAGATGTTCGGGTCTGTGATCCCGGGGGCTGAAGCGCCGTCTTTAGTCGTGCCTGACGTGGCGCTGGAGCGCCGCTCTCCCACAATTGCGATGCAGGAGTTGCTGGCGGCGAAGGCTCCTTCGCCTTCCTTCGCTTCAGGAAGTTGTTCAGGAGGGATCGGGGTCCAATTCTGACCGTCGTCGGTGGTCAGCAACTCGAAATGCAGCTTGCCTTTTCCATCCGGGATCGGATCCCCGAGGACCATCCCGTGTTTTGGATCCCAGAATGCCATCGAGTCGAAGAATCCCTTGGGATCTTTGTTCGTGAATTGAAGATTCCAGTGCTGGCCTGCGTCGGTAGTGTGGTAAATGCGGGACTGGTCACCAGGCCCCGCAGACATCAGGAATGCCTCTTCGGCCGAAAAGGCAACAACGGCGCGGAAATCCAGGGCGGCGGCATCGGGGACTTGCGAGGGCGCCCACGTGTTTCCGCTATCGATAGTGCGGAGATACGTGCCGTGAGTTCCACTCGACCAGGCTACCTGACGCGAGACAACACTGACGCCGCGCAGGCCCTCTTTCGTGTTGGAGATCTGTATGCGTGGGCCGGATTGGGCTGCTGCGGATGCAGTAAGCAGTAGTGCTACAAAGACGCGCATTCGTGTTATCGCGAGATCAAATTCTTTCACCACAGAGAACACAGAGGAGTCTCACGCGCTAGATTCTTTTCCATGACCGAGATGCGTCCGCTCCGCGCACGCCCGCGAAGCACGATCACTTCGCGTTGAAATCTACGAAGGAGGCAGTCTTGCCGATATACACCCGCAGGCTGCACCGATTCCCGACGTGAGCGAATGCCACCTCCAGTTGGTCGGAGGACGATTCCACTTGCGCAGTTTCCATTTGCGCGCGGGCGATGTCCTGTTTATCGTCGTAGGCCGCTCCGGCAGTCACGTTCTTGTTGACCACGATCGACCAGTTGCCGCGTGCTGGAATTGGGTACACGGTGTAAGCGCCCAAGGGAATGGACGATGAGCCCAGTGAAAGTTGCGCGTCAGTGAAAAGAGTCATCGGTGTCCCGCCGGGAGCCCAGGGTTTGCCGTTGTTAATCTTCTCCTGCTTGGTGGAGACAGGAGTGTATCGGATTTGAACTTGGCGCCCGTCCTCAAGATTGCAGGTGGTTTGCGACTGGTTACCGGATTGCGCGCGTAGACAAGGAGCCAACAAAATCGTTATGAGTACCGCCCTCCAGACGATCGTGGCCGACATGATGTGGGAAGCCCTCCGCGCAAGAGTGTAGCGCCGGAACGTGATTTTGTGGAAGGAATTTGGTTGTGTGGATCTAAAGCTTTCGAGACTGGGGCAGGACTAGCGAAGGTCTAGGCTGTTGCCACTCGTCGCTTTGCGACTCGGGGCGGACGAGGCGTCGGCCGCTACATTACGTCTCCTTCGGGATGGACCTTCGGTACCGTTTAACCCCATCCGGGCCGTTGCTACCGTCAATTTCAGGCACGGGTGCGTCAGGTGCCAAACGAGGATGGGAGTCAATGGCGAAAGCAAAACTTAAAATTCTTTATGGCGAAGGCGATGCGGAAGTCCTGGCGGAACAAGCGGCGGCTTTTGAAAAGGCCGGACACTCCGTGCAGAAGGCTGAGGGACGCAAGGGCGTGGATGGAGCTTTAAAAACAGCGAAGTTCGATCTAGTTATTCTTGGATCGACCTTGAGCCGCAATGATCGCCATCATCTGCCTTACATGGTGAAGAAAGCGAACGCCGACATACAGGTGCTAGTGATGCATGCCGATGGAAGCCGGCATCCATATGTCGATGCCTGCACCGATACCGGATCGAGCATGGAGACTGTGTTGGGCCGCATCGATGCGATGAAGATCGTCGGAAGCACGACAACGGCAGCAGCGGCAGGGGCGGGAAGATAGTATTTAGTCCGTAGTCCTGAGTCCTGAGCACCGAGCATTGAGACTGAAGAGGGCGGCTTGCAAGCCGCCCTTTCTTCGTTCTTTCACCGGAATCTGGTTAGTGATGAATCGAGAGAGTTAACGGGTGGAGTGTATCGGGTCTTCCGTTGAATCTATGCAACATGGACCTGCTTATAGCGACCAAAAGTGGGAGAATTCACACCGTCCCAACAACTTGCACCCCAGGATGCATAAATCTTGATCGGAACTTGGCTACGGCAGAGTTCGGGGAGCCGGTTTACCGGGCGCGCCCTTGTAGTCTTTCGGATACACGACCAAGCGACGTTGCGGGCCTTCACCTTCGCTTTCGGTGTGGAGGTCCGATTCGTCGCGCAGGGCCAGATGCACGATGCGCCGTTCGCGCGACGACATCGGGCTGAAATGATAAGGGGTTCCAGTCTTGCGAACCTTGTCCGCTGCGACATCGGCCGCGGTACGCAGTTCCTGAATGCGCATCGAGCGGCGATTCTGGCAGTCAAAGCAGATCTTCTCGTGTTCGCCCGAGGCCAGCCGCAACATCTCGAGCGCGAGAAGCTCAAGTGCGCGTAGCAGTTCTCCGCCACGGTCGAGCAGCAGCGCGGAGTCAGGACCGGCGAAGTCCACCAGGATCTCCGGCTTCTCCCAATCGCGATTCTCCGGGAGTGGCGGGTCCACGATGATGCGGTATTTCAGGCGAAGACCGCCATGGGTTACGACGGCCTGAAGGAACTGGTTGATCTTATTAGCGGCAGCGACTTTATCCATAAGAAAGCTTTCAGCTGTCAGCCGTCAGCTTTCAGCTGCACGGCGCAAATTTCCGGTCCGTTTCCAATGAGCTGATGGCTGACAGCTGATAGCTGACAGCCCGCATCACTTGTCTTTCTTTCGAGCACGTTTGGCCATCATCTCCCGCATCTCTTTTCCCAGATGCGTGCGGTTCATGACCATCTGTTGGGCAATCATAATCAAGTTGCTGACGGCGTAATACAAATTCAATCCGGCTTGCAGGCGGAAGAAGATGAAGCCCATCATCAGCGGCATCATCACGTTCATCATCCGTTGCTGCGCCGGGTCCATGCCAGCCTGCGGTGTCATGCGTTGATTGATCAAACTGCTGACCACCATCAGGATCGGCAGTATATAAGGTAACGGTTCGGCGGCCGAGAGGTCGCGAATCCAGAGAAAGTGCGCGTGGCGGAGATCGAGCGCCGTCCCCAGCATCCGGTAATAGGCAATGAGGAATGGGAACTGGATTAGCATAGGCAGGCATCCGCCCGCGGGATTGACGCCTTCCTTTTTGTACAAAGCCGCGATCTCTTCGTTCATTGCCGCCTTGCGTGGATCGCGCAGGCTGTACTTTTTGTATTTCTCTTGGATCGATTTGATCTGCGGGGCGACGCGCTGCATCTTCAGCATCGACTTCATCTGCGTGATGCGCAGCGGGAGAAGCGCGAGGCTGAGAATAATTGTCTGGATGATGATGGCCCATCCCCAGTTGGAAACGACGTGGGAATAGGTCCACTTGAGCCACAGGAATAGGGGCTTCGAAATCAATCCCCACCATCCGAAATCAACCAAACCATTCAGATCGTTGTCAGCCCCGCTGACGCCAGGGACCGGAACTTTCTCAAGTACCTGAAGCTCTTTCGGACCGGCGAAAAGGCGCTGAGAGACGGCGCCGTGGAAACTACCAACCGCGACGCCGATCACGTCCACATTGACCGTGTCTTGCGGCTTCGAGGAGTCCTTCGGAACCGGCATGCTGTGGTTCAGAGTGACCATGGAAGCGGAGGCAGGGTCGTCGGGAATGAAGACCGCCGCGAAGTACTGATCTTCGGGTCCGGCCCAGTGAAAGGGGCCGGGCACTGTGGCGCCGCCGACAACCTGCGTGCATTTTGTCAGACCGAACCATGAACTACAGTGGACCGGGACGCGCTCGATGTTCTTGTTGAACTGATAAGCCAGCTGCGAGACCGCGTAGAAAGCCGGCGTTGCCTGATCGCCAAAACCCGCAGGCCATGCGACCAGAGCTTCTTTCTGCGTCCCTTTGTAGATGACGTTGGCTTCAATTTTCACGACGTAGGTTTGGTCGAACGTGAACACCTTCCGAACGGTCAAATCAGCGTCGGAATACTCGAATGTGACCTGGTTACCGTCTCGAGTGGCAACGTAGAGAACGGAACTGAGACGGTTGCGCAGTTGCTCGTCGTAAGTCCACAACGACAGCGGATACCCATACTGCGCCGCAGCATTGGCGTTTACCAGGTCGAGCTTGCCGTTCTCGGCATCGTTGTCGAATTTCTTCAGAATCCACGATTTCGCCTGCGCTCCGCGATTGGTGAAAGTGACGCGGTAAAGATCGCCTTCAATGACGGTTTCCGACTCGCTGCTCGCCTGCTTCGTGACAGTTGGAGCTGCCGGGTTTGCGGGTGGCGTTGCTGCCTGTGTTTGCGCTGTGGATTGCGCTGGCGGCGTGGTTTGCGCCTGCTCGGTTTGCGCCACTTTCTGCGGAGGCGGCGGCGTGGGGAAATATCGCTTCAGCAGCGGCTGCGCCAGCAGCATGAAGACGAACGAGATCAAAAAGATTACGAGCAGGCGCTTTTCGCTGCCTGGTTCGTGTTGAGGATTTTGATATTCGGCCAAAGTAGTAAAAGTTCCTTAGGCGGCGCCGTGATAGTGCGTCGTTAGTCGTTGGTCGTTAGTCTTTGGCACGACTGGATCGTAGCCGCCCTTAACGAATGGATGGCAACGAAGGATCCGCGCGAGCGCCTTCCATCCGCCGCGCAGTACGCCAAAGCGTTCAATCGCTTCCATGGCGTATTCCGAGCACGTCGGCGTATAGCGGCAGGCGGGCGGGAACATCGGCGAGATGATCCATTTGTACGCTCGCAACAGCTGCAATATCGCGCGTTGGGTGAAATGGCGCATGATTTTATCTACGCTCGGCTTTCGGCGCTCGGCTTTCGGAAACCTCTTCGTTCCCAGTGACAGATCCCTGCGGCCTAAGCTTCCTTTCTATGACTACGAAAGCCTTGGTCACTTCGTTCAACACGGTGTCGAAGCTGGTGGTCAGGAGCACCTTCTTCGGATTGATCACCACGTCCGCACTGGGTCCAGCCTTGGGCCGGGTCAGCCGAACTGCTTCCCGCAGGCGGCGCTTCATGCGATTGCGCTGAACCGCCCCTCCTAGGGCGCGGCCAACGGTGAAGCCGATCCGCATCCCCGATACCGCCGGGCCTCTCTGGACATCGATCCCGCGGCGATCCAGATAAAAAACGGTCATGGACGTTGAAAAATGCCGCCGTCCCTGCTTGTACACGCGTTCAAAATCAGCGTGTCGCAACAGGCGGGCGCTGCTGGGAAAAGTCGCCTTTGCCTTGCGGGGCACGACACTCTGATTCGATGCTTCGGGCACACTGGCGGTCACAGTGCCTCTTAACTGCTGAATGCTTTGGCGATTGCGATGGCTGCGGACGGGGGCGCCCGCGCCACACGGATTCGCGGTTACTCGCGGAAACCTGGTTTCACTGAGACCCGCTTGCGCCCCTTGGCGCGGCGGCGGGAAAGAACCTTCTGGCCGCCCTGGGTCTTCATGCGCGTGCGGAATCCGTGCTTCTTGCTCCGCTTGCGCCGATTCGGTTGGAACGTACGTTTAGGCATGAAAAGTAGCTGCTCCTGATTGATTCGACGGTCTTAGGGCAAACTGCAAGTATAAATCAGCGCATCGATTCGCGCCAAACGAGTGGGCGGATTGATCGGAAGGAGTCTTGGCGTTAGCAGTAGCTTGAAAGGGCGTTCAGGGAAATGGGGATATTGTGCCAGTTGGGTATCGGCTACTTTGAAATCAGTTCCAGAAATCTCGGTTCAACCCAGATTGTTTCACCCACACTGCCTGTAACCGATTCAATATCGAGTTCGGCCATCCCGACTTCATTGAAATTCCCGAATCACAAAGTCGTGGCCGCATCTTTCAAATGTCGATTTCGTCGGGAATTCCGGCTAGTCCTCAAGACCATCAGGAACACCAACGAGGCGAACCTTGGAGCCTTTCGCTTGGAAAGCACAAAGCGCTTTCCACTTTCCCACCGCCACGACGACGGGCCGTTAACCTAATTCCAACAGTCTGCTGAGGAGAGAAGAAGACGAAACCACAGTCCAACGGCGTGTCGGAAAACCTGCACACTCAAATGCGTCCCCAGGGACCGAGGCATTTTACAGGACCGACACGTGCGGATCATCATCGCGTGCCCGGAGAGTGATCTCCACTAAGAGGCCGAATACATTTACGCGGACTGCCCTTTCGCCCACTTCAAACCTCTTGCAGTTCGGCGGCGGACCATACGATATTACGCCAATCAACGTCCAGCCCACTCTGATGGTGGTACGCGTCGGACTGCATGAACCCTGCTATAGCTGAGACAGTCCAATCCTGCGCGAGTTCCCAAATGCCTCTGACGAGGAAATCCTGTAGAAACTTGTGGCGATAGGATGTGAGCGAGTAGTGGCCTCGCCTCTGGTCGAGTTCGTACCGATGGCGTACTGTCGCTTGCCTCTCGCTGATTCAGGGGTCACATTTTCTGACCGCTTCCAAAGGAAACTGGCTGACGGAAATCTTTCGGCAGAGCGGTTGCTAGAGGCGGAACCACTTTGGGCGGAAGCGGTATTGTTTGCGAACGCAAAAAAGCGGACTGGATTGCAGTGAAAAGCACTGGTGGCGGTAGATTGGTTCCCTCGAACACGAGGCCTTCACTGTTGCCGAGATCGATGCGCCTGGCTCGCAATTCGGTCTTCCACGAATCTGGAATGTCATACGCCAGCTGTTCCAAAACGAGCATGAGTTTGGTGACCTCTCTTTTTGTGAGTTTTGCGGAGGCGAAGGTGTCCGCTGCGCCAAGAGTCTTCGAATTGCTGACAGTGGTCAACGTTGACACCAAACACAAGACACGAAATTGCGTACCTATCGCCCCAAGAAATCTCTCATCCTATTTCTCGCGAATCATCGACTCGCATCACCTTGCGGTCGAAAATAGAAGTACGACCTGAAGATCCTCGCGGTCGAACCGGCAGACGAGGCGAGTGCGCGGGCTTCAGCAGAGGTTCGAGTCGTCCGCACTAGCATCCTGCTGCCGTCTTTCATTTCAAAAACTGTGCCATTCAGCGGCGGCTCGCCATTGAAGAATACGATCACTAAGAACCCTCCGCGACCGATAATCCACGGATCACCAGAACTCAAGTCGGGACGATAGTGCGCAAATTCATCAGTAGATTCGGCACGCTTGAGCGGTGCTTTTTGCTGAACGATTTGATTGAGAGCCGCCTTTAACTTCGTGTTCTTCTGGTATTCCCGCCCGAGCATTTCGATTTCAGCTTGCGATTCAAATCCATTGAAATACCACATCTCCGCAGGAGCGGAGACAGACTCGATTGTCAGATAAGGGGGCGGAAGTCGAGAGTCCGGCAGAGGTTCTCGGCGCGTTTTTCGAGCTTGCGATTCGCAGCCACAGCATCCGGCTTCAGATAGTCGCGATAAATCTCTAGAATCTGCGGCGGTCGAGCTTGTGCCATACGATCAGTTGCACTCTCCAATGGCAGAACGAAGCACGCAAACACTGCGAGGCACTTTGCTGAGGCGAACATTGTGGTTCACTCTATTCAGCCGCGCAGCGAGCATGAGGAAAAAGTTCGCTCATCAGTTTGTCAGCGCTCTGCAACCGCGGGCTAGGCGATTACCGCCGACACCTTTTCTACTGCTTTCGATGAATCTACGCTGGTTTGTAGATGAGGCCGATGGCTGCGCCGACGATGACCCCACTGCATGAAGTAGGCAATGGACGGGTAGGTTGTCAGCGTAAGGCCGATGTTCAGGTTGATATAGTTGTGGATCGCGAAGGTGCAGACAGAGAAAAGGCCCGATGAGTGCTCCGAAGTATATGCTCGATAAGGCGCCGCCACCGGCAGTATGGATTTTTGCGAAGTGAATGGCGGCGACCACTATAGCGATAAGGCTGGCGATCACGCCATTGGGCATCACCTTCATCATTTCGTCCTTGGGACGATAGACGTTAGGGGTGCTTCATGAATTCAGTTTTCATGGATGGCCATGCAGCGAACATGGCAAAGCCATAGACAAAGTAGGCGACGATATCCCCGAGGGAGGCAAATGTAATGCGGGCGTAGTTCACGTCACTCCAGCCGAAGCGGGACTCGATCCGCCGGAGAATTTTACATCAGACCATTAGGATCTTCTCGCGCCGGGCCAGTCTGCCAGAAGATAGCTTGTAATCAGCCGATTGCACTCCCTCGGAAGTCACGGATAACCCGTTTGGAATCAGTAGGCGCTAGAACGGAACTTTCATACCCATGGGTGGGCCCCAGGCCCATGGGAACTCAAAATGCAACAATCGATTGAGGGGTTCGTCATTTATCAAGCAGAGGGGCGGCAATGAGCAAAGCGTCAATCTCTCTTTGCAGGCGAGCGATCTCGAGTAATTTTCGATCCAGGGCCGCAAGAACCTTCTTCACCGAAGGGGGGTCAGCCACATCCGCGTTGTCGGCGATCCAGGCAAGCGGCTCAGGAGGGGTGGTCGCGGTCCGGTTCTTCGGCAAGCCAAGGGATTGCCCCGGCATTGCGAGGAATTCCAACCCGAAATGATGCCCAGTGCGATTGCGAACGGTCGCCATGACTCTCACAGGGTTCGGGGTTGGGAATTCAACCTCGATGAGATCATCAGGCTCCATGTCAACTCCGGCATATAGGGCCATCCCACCCTGACTCAATCCAGTGCCTCGGCCAGGCACCGAAATCGCTGGAAGCCGGCTGCAGGGAAGAATTCGTACCGGCATCTCCACAGGATGACGCTGCCAGCGCCGGATGTTTGTGTGAGACGCGCTCATTTCAGAAATCCAAAATGAAAGGCATACGCTACGCCGACAACGACCAGCATTCCAAATCCGACCGAGCTAAGGACGATCTTCAAGGTCCGTCTCCGTGGCGGCCGGTTCTGAGGAAGCGCCGCCCGGTATTTCGCGATCCATCGTTCCTCAGCGGAGTTCTGGGCCAAGTGCGACTGGATCCCGAGGTGCAAATTGTGCCGATTCTTCCGATCGAGCGAAACGAACCGAAACGCCTGATGGGTACCTGACAGGGGGCTTAACATCTCCGCCTGCCCGAGCACCGGTCCCCCGTCGCTGAGGAACATCAAAGAGACAAGGATGTGCGGATCCAGAGGCCGAGCGAGGAGGAGCATTCCGCCAGCAGCGGAAATGACTTGCAGATTGCCCGCTACGCGGCTTCCATCCTCGCATCGGAGAACGGTAGGGGTGGGGGTTGCAAGGTGCACTCGTGCAGGGCGTCGGGGCGCCAGGACTTGGGGGAGGGCTTCCATGACCAGGCAAGTATGTGACGGTCTCGCGAACAACAGGGAGATTACGGAAGTACCTGACCATCCGCGAAAGCACTTCGAACAAGGACTTTCTGTTTCAAAATGCCAAGGTTAGTGAGTTTTGAATTGCGTGAAGAATGAATGAGTGTAAGGCGATTTTTCGCCAACTGACACCGAGGTACTGAGAGAACGCGGCTACAATGAGTGCCTCGCTCTGCGACTGGTTTTCTCATTTGGGCGTAATCGTACCAAGGACAGATCTTGGGCACAGCATCTGACGAAGCACTTCAGCGAAAACTGAAATCGGACGGTATTCTTCGAGGCGAAGGTGTTCGTATCAACCAGCATCTGCCTGTGATCGAGACTCGAGAGGAGGCTCGCCTTCGCTCGAAGCAGGAAGTCGCTTACCGAACCCTTTCTCTTCTGGCGTTGCTTTAAAGGGGGAGGGGCTTGAGCACAAATGGTCAAAAAACTAGTGGGGCGGTACGGCCTCGCTCAGAACCTCACACCCAAGGAGGCAGTTTTCATCAGGAGCGCAGCGCCAACCCAAAGCGAGCGATCCCAATTCTCGTGGCGTTACGAGGCGGCTTGGGTTCTCCTTTGGGCACCAAACTATCTCGAAGAATTAGGGAAGCCGTACACGATTTGTGATGTGCCGAAGGCGGTCACGATCATGCGTGACCGCACGGATGAACAGTTCGTTGCCGATGCAAAATTGCGGTCGCTTGAGCAGCTGCTCGACGAGGCGGACCTAATTTATAGATACGATTGGGCGGTGGTAGACGCCCGATTGAACCAAGAGCCCTCCTGCTGGACTTGAGCCGGGTTTCGTACAGGAACTCCACTATGCGCTAAATTGGCTTGTCGGATACATGGACCAAGACTGGGATGATGTCAGCACAGACACATGATCCGTTTGCCTTCCGGTCCTGATTACCTTCAAGACCCTGACCGTCAATGACTGTTAACGCGATTTTTCATCAATGTGAGCATCCCGATTCCAGACACCCGGTTGACCTATTCCCTCCGCAGTTAGTCTAAGCCGCAAAGTCTTTTCTCTTTGGAGTTGCCTATGCGCAAGTTTGTTCTCGGATTCTCGGTGGGTGTCCTAGCAGTGCCCGCTGCGTTTGTTTTGCTGGCGTGGTTGGGTTTATTGCCAGCGCTCGCGAATGCCGACCCTCCGAGATGGGAAAAAGCGTTTGCGCAGATGGCTTTGAATGCTTATGTCTCCCGACGCGCACCTCATCTCAGCAACCCCGTTGCAGCGACAGACGAGAATTTATTGGCTGGCATGAAAATATTTAGAGATGCTTGCGCCGGCTGCCATGGCGATCCCAGTGCGACCAGCGACTACGGAGCCAGTTTCTATCCGCATGTGCCCCAATTCGCCGTCAGTCCACCCCGCAAGCCAGATTGGCAGTTGTTTTGGATCGTTAGAAACGGAGTGCGCTACTCAGGCATGTCAGCCTGGGACGGGCAATGGCACAACGATAAAGCGGTGTCCGACGATCATATATGGAAGGTTGTCACATTTCTCAGCCGGTTGGATTCCTTGCCTCCCATTATCAATGCGGAATGGCACAAGAAAACCCAGCCTTAGATACTGGAGCGGGGTTGAGCGAAAGCCTAAATGCGCTGGCGCCGCTAGGGTAAGTTGTAACGAATCTGTCCGAGAACCATGTGGGTCTGTGCGTTGCTTGGGCCAGTTCCGGCGACCCAGGGGTGCAGGAAGACGTAGGCGTATTGAACTCCCAACTGTACCGATCCTAGATTCTCTTGTTTCCAGAATGTATGAGAAAAGCCCGGGCTGATTTCCTGAACATTGCGATCGGCAGCGTTCGATGCCCCGGGGAAACCCCAACCGATGGAAAGTGCCATCGGTATCGAGGGCAACATTCCTCTGGCCATAGAGGCCGCTATAGTAAACGTAAAACCCGGTCCGAGTACTTGGACCGACTTCGAGACCGCTCACCCACGAGTAGGACTTTATCGGAGAAATCTGTCCGTTAGCGCGGACGATCACATCCGGCACTAGTCCACCAATGTATCTGCCCGCACCACTGCCAGCGAACGCATTTAGGACCAGCC